>Ga0228710_1000504_pt1 | contig 49902 bp, 17 predicted proteins | sample MedpolnodulmetaG_FD_177995 | JGI IMG/M metagenome (GOLD analysis project Ga0228710, IMG submission 177995) | Root nodule microbial communities from Medicago polymorpha collected in Santa Monica, California, United States - pink nodules | ecosystem: Host-associated > Plants > Roots > Nodule... | reverse complement strand
AAAAAAAAAAAAAAAGTATAACTCCCATGTCCTATTGTAAAGAGCATTGCAAATGAATTGAGGTGCATGTAACACTACACTGAAAGGGAAAATGAAAAACTTACATTTGTATTGCTCAGTTCTAGATTGTAAAAGTCCATTGTATCAGACTTAAATAGAGGACCAGCGTGCCATGTCCCACGGTTAAGCTTGAGAAATTTGGAACCTGAAACCTTGAAAACTTGGACATCCTCAACAGCAGGAGGTAGATAAAAATGATCACTGCACGACTTCACGACCGTCTTGCCTGAATTATCTTTGATTTCATTTGAATCAACAATGGATGGCTTAGCCACTCCAAGATACCAAACATTACCACCAATGGACCCAAGGCACTGAGTCACACTTGCATGATGTGTGATATTTGAAAACTCAAGTGGACGATTTTCAAGATGCATAATGTAGAACCTAACAAACACAAATTAATTCCAATAAGTTGGTGACTTGCAGCATAATATGTCAATCTGAATTGAGGAAGTTAATAACTATCCCAGCTAAATTAAGCTGATGTAATATGTATAGAGAAACAGATTTTGAGCATTTTAACTGAGGATAAATACAAACCCAAACAGCGAGAAATTACTACAACCAAGATCAGATAAAACAATAAATAGCTATGAAGCACAGACACTCCTTGAATTAGAGTGTCCCGATGTCGGACACGTGTCGTGTCCGACATAGACATGTATAATATGATTTTTTCAAGTTGAGTGTCGGTGTCCGTGGTTCATAGATAAATCATCTGTGTGAATTTAACCGATCAAAGTTGATTGCAACTACTATTGATAAGCGTGATTAACAAGTATTTTCTTTCAAAGTTGATAAAAAATTGAAGGTTGAATGAAAACCTGGGAATTCCTTTGCTGAGGTCAAGTTGAGCATCGTTTGGACCAAACCCGTCACCGTCCGGTGAAGCCTCGATGACCTGACCGTAGTCTTTGAACGTCGCCGGAGTTGCTTCGATTGCCTTCACAGTCACCACCTTCACACTCTCCATTCCCGATCAGATTACGTGGTGGAGCTTCAACAACAAAAATCCTTTTCTGCCACGTATATAAAGTGTTGTTGTTTTTGGTCAAGGTAGTAAATTTCTAACTAGAGTTGGACATTTTCGTAATTTTTAATTTATGTCTTAAAAATAAAAAATCAGAATCCTTCTCTTGAAGCAAACTTCAAACTTCAAACCCCAAAACCTAAAACAGAGAACAAAGCAGAAAGATGATGAACACTAACACCGTCGCCGGCGGCAGTGGTGGTGGTGGCGTTGCCGGCGGAGGAAAAGAACAACAACTTATAGAAAAAATAACCACAATACTAACCAAAACCAAAAACCAAAATCAGAACCCACAGAATCTTCAACAATTCATCCCACACTTAACACTCCCAGTCATAATCTCAATCCTTTCATACAAACCTCTTCACTCTCAACCAAAAACCTTACTTTCCTTCTTCAAATGGTTCCAATCCAACGCACATTCCTCTCTCATTCATTCCCCTAAACCCCTTCTCACTCTCCTTCCTCCTCTCCTCTCTCGTCGCAAATTCTCCGACGCTAAATCTCTCCTCCTCAATTTCATCTCCTCCGATCACCCTCATCATTCTCTTCATGCCCATCTCCTTCGCTCTGATCACTCCGTCCCTAAACCCTTACTTGACACTTCCCTTGCTGCTTATGTCATCTCCAAACAACCTCACCTTGGTCATCAGATTTTTAATAAAATGAAACGCCTTCGTTTTCGACCGAATTTGCTTACTTGTAATACTCTTCTCAATGCTCTTGTCAGGTCTAATTCCTCTCACTCTTTGGTTTTGTCAAGAGAGGTTTTTCAAGATGCTGTTAAGCTTGGTGTTCAACCTAATGTTAATACTTTTAATATTTTGATTCATGGTTATTGTTCTGATAATAATGTCGAAGAAGCTCTTCGGTTGATTAATCAAATGGGGGAATATGGTTGTTGTCCTGATAATGTTACTTATAATACTGTTTTGACTGCTTTGTGTAAGAGAAGTCAGTTGATTCAAGTTAGGGATTTGTTGCTTCAAATGAAGAATAGTGGTCTTGTTCCTAATAGAAATACTTATAATATTTTGGTTCATGGGTATTGTAAGCTGAAATGGTTGAAAGAAGCTGCTGAGGTTATTGAGTTGATGACTGGGAAAGGTATGTTGCCGGATGTTTGGACTTATAATACTTTAATTAGGGGTTTGTGTGATGAGGGTAAGATTGATGAGGCGGTTAGGCTTAGAGATAAGATGGAGAGTTTCAAATTGGTTCCGGATGTTGTTACTTATAATACTTTGATTGATGGGTGTTTTGAGCATAGGGGTAGTGATGCGGCGTTTAAGTTGGTGGAGGAAATGAAGGCGAGGGGAGTTAAGGAGAATGGTGTGACACATAATATAATGGTTAAGTGGTTCTGTATGGAAGGTAAGATTGATGAGGCAAGCAATGTTATGATGAAGATGGTGGAAAGTGGGTTTTCTCCGGATTGTTTTACTTATAACACGATGATTAATGGTTATTGTAAAGCTGGAAAGATGGCAGAGGCTTATAAGATGATGGATGAAATGGGAAGGAAAGGATTGAAACCGGATACTTTTACTCTTAACACCTTACTGCACATTATGTGCTTGGAGAAGAAGCTAGACGATGCTTACGCCTTGACTCTGAAGGCTAGGAAGCGAGGTTATATTCTTGATGAGGTAACGTATGGAACTCTAATCATGGGGTATTTCAAGGATGAACATGCAGATAGGGCGTTGAAGCTTTGGGAGGAGATGAAGGAGAAGGGAATTGTTGCTACTGTTATCACTTATAACACTATAATCAGGGGGTTGTGTCTGTCTGGGAAAACTGATCAAGCTGTAGACAAATTAAACGAGCTTTTAGAGAAGGGTTTGGTCCCCGATGAATCTACTAGTAACATAATTATTCATGGCTATTGCTGGGAGGGAGCGGTGGAGAAAGCATTCCAGTTCCATAACAAAATGGTAGAGCACTCATTGAAACCCGATATTTTCACATGTAATATTCTTCTTCGAGGTCTTTGCAGAGAGGGAATGCTGGAGAAAGGTCTAACACTATTTAACACATGGATCTCTAAAGGGAAGCCCATGGACACAGTTACCTACAACATAATAATATCCTCTTTTTGCAAAGAAGGAAGACTTGAGGATGCTTTTGACCTTATGACTGAAATGGAGGGGAAAAATTTAGAGCCTGACCGGTATACCTATAATGCTATTGTGACTGGGCTTACCAATGCTGGTAGAAGTGAGGAAGCAGAGAAACTGGCATTGAAATTTGCAGAGAAAGGGCAACAGGTGAAAACTCAAGACACCTCTCCAGAGCTTGGTACAAGTGATATGATGTACTCAGAGCAAATAAGTAGTTTGTGTACTCAGGGAAAGTACAAGGATGCAATGAAATTGTTTCAACAGGCAGAGCAGAAAGGAGTTATTTTAAATAAATATACGTATATCAAGTTAATGGATGGACTTTTGAAGAGGCGGAAAAGCATATCAAAGGCTGTTAGATAAGAATGACACGATAAACTGTCTAGGTATGTATTTTGGCATTTGGATTTATGTTGTCCATAATGCTGTATCATGATGTAAAGACAATGATGTCATGCAAGTTTTTTCGTTTTCCAACATATGTATACTCTATCTGTCCCATTTAAATAAGCACCTGTTTTGTGAGTGTAAAGAGGTGCTTATATAAAGGGACGGAGAGAATAATTAGTTTTTTCCAACTATGGTGACTATTTAGCCTTTTGACTTCATATGTATTTTATAACTGAACTTTTAAATCATACATTTATACTGCACGTATAACAGAACTGCACTAATATCTTTAAATAACCAAACTTTTAAAACCGATTTGCAAATTGAGCAGGGTTAATTACAAGTCATAACGTTTCACTACCCTGAATTCCATTCCAATACAATATGATGAATACTTGAACCCTAACTGCTCGCTGGCAGTTTATTAGTCTCATGTCAACACTTGATGCATCAGTAACTGTTCAAATATTAGTTTCACTACCCTGAATGCGAGGTGAGGGTTTGTCATATATTTTTTTTGTTATTTAATTTTTAAAAGAGGTATTAGAATTCATGCATAGTCACAGAATTCAGTCAAAAGCCCCCCTGCAAACCGCAGATTGAGACGTCCGTACCTGTTTGTTTGCCTGCGACAATTTTAGCATCTGTTTTCGACATGGAGCGGGTGTTTTTGTTGGTGGTGGGTATGTTTCTTCTACAATTTATGGTAGTGTTCTCAAGATATGGACGATAGGCTGTTCTCCAAGAGCAAGGTGTATTTATTAGAAGGGTCATGGTAGTTTGCTCGTGGTTTTTAGGTTTGTTTAAGTTGCTTTATATGCTGTTGTTGTATAAATTTTGAGTTACATTTTCCTGGTTACTTTTTTAGGTTTGTTTAAGTTGTTGTCTAAGTGTGCTCATGGTTTTGGCTTTTGAGTTACATTTTAAGTTGCTTTTCAGTTACATTTGTCTTTAGTTTGTGTGCACGCTATATAACATTTTCCTGGTGATCCATTGTCTAAATTTTGAGTAAATTTTGTTCTATTGCCAAAACAAAAAAGATCTTAATAATTTAAGCACGTATTCCTTAATTATCCCTTCTTCCAACCTCTATCAATGTGGATTTTATAACTTTTCCTTGTGAAAAATGTGGCAATGCCATCTCCAACCTTAATCCTCATTTTCTGTGAAATTTTCATGTAATTTTGCTAGATAGCGCAACAAGTACTCAACTTACTAGAAGATAATTAATTCCATTTAACATTCTTATGTATTTCGATTTGTAGCAACTTACAGTGGTTTAGTAACTTCGAGGCAAAATCAACCATGTAACTGAAAAGTAATAAGGTTGCTTGTTGTCAATAGATATAGTTTTTTACTCTGGTTTATTTTCTATGGGCCTTTTTCTGGTTTTTAATTTAAATATTATGGTTATATAATATATTGTGTTCCATTCCTTTGCTTCAAATTGCGCTTTGTGGAGGTCCATTGTCTATCATATCTCACATATCAAAGTATTACATTTATTGAATTCTTTTGCTTTTATTGAAATTGGATGAAGAGATGTATAAAATGAGAGACAGAGAGAAAGAAACAGTAACGTAAGGATGCGACAAAAAAGAAAGAACAATAAAGTAATGTAAGGACGAGACAGGGTGTGGTGAATTTGATAAGTAAAAAGTACACCAGTCATGCTGATGTTCCTTTTAGAGGAGCATTCAAGTGAGGATCTCAGTCTGTGCACAGCGAGAAAATGAGAGATGAATCAAGATAACTGATTGTGGTTGTATGAGTTATCATTACCTTAATATCATTAACATTTTTTTTGTTGTTTTCTAAACAGAATTAATCAGATACTACACTTAACTTGGACAAACGGCACTTTACTCTGTTCACTTAGTGAAGTACCACTAGCTGTTGTGAGAGATTGTATTTGTTTCCACTTCTCGACAGTGTGGTAATAATCTCTGATTAAGAGCTGTTTGTGTTGTGCATTTATTCTATTATTTGGAGGAGGATGCAAAATTCAGCTTTTGAATCTGAACACTTCACTAAAGTCTTAAACTGTATGCTTTATTTGCATTTTCTCTTCTATTGTAGTGATTTATTTATTGCATTACGAGTTATATGAGTGATACATACTTATTATCTTTTAAGTTACATTTGCATTTTCTCTTCAATTGTAGTGATTTATATATTGCATTACGAGTTATGAGTGATACATACTTATTATCTTCAAAGTTACAAGTTGACTAAAAATAACTTTTAATATATTTAGGCTTGACAACTACTTCCTTGTTGCCCTTCATGGTCAGTGCCATCATTCAATTCTTTGAGCGTAATCCCACGAGGTATACTCATAGCTTAATTTTTTTTAATGTATATGAAATTAGACGTGTATGTTCAGTTCTATGCTATATAGGTTATATGTTCAATTATAATGTTTTCCATTCAAGTTAAAAAAAGTCTTCATGAATGAGACAAGGTCATACCATTTATATTATATGTGATTTGTGGTATATGTTGTTTTATTAATGTCTCCTATCTTAGCTTTTGTTACATTTGAAAAACTAGTTTTATAGTGTTTTCGATTCGAGCTGGAAATTGAAGTGCCTGAAGGGGTATTTATGAGAAGTCCAATATGAACTTTGGTCCCTTTGGGAATGAAGAGAAAAATGAATAGCAAACAAAGGTCAAGACTTTACATTCTCAGAAGGAGTAAGCAAACCTGAAAGGAAAAAAAAAAGCCAACAATCAAAACAAAAATGAAAAAAAGAAAGCCAAGGTTTCCTTAACAAAATATTTGTCATGATACCAAACCATTACAACCAAATATATGAGACACAATGGTGGGATCCTTGTGCATTAGGTCGCACTTTAATCTATAGATGACAAATCAAACACTCAAGAGGGTTGTCATCTATAGATTAAAGGGCGACCTAATGCACAAGGATCCCACCATTGTGTCTCATATATTTTTGTCTTCTGTTGATGCTACACAGGTGAGGAAAAACGGTTAATTTTTCTAGTATCAGAACACTTGTATTTTGGAATTACTTGAATTGTTTTGGAATGAATTGTATTTTGTTTGCATCTCTTTTTGTTGTGTACCTTTGGATTCTTCTTGCTGTAAAAAAAGTGCTTGTTGTAGATATACGTGCTAAAGAGAGCAAGTGGGATTGAAGCAGAACGTGCATTGGATGCGGACAATGTCATGAGCAAAGAAGAAAATGTATAGGAAGAAGGTTACAATGTGTGTATTGATGTAGAGGAACCAAGTTCTGCAACAAAGAAAGAAAAAGAAAAAATTAATTTGCCATGTGTGTGAAATTCTGATTTGTGTAAAATTCAGTGTGCATTGGATCCCAGTATTACTTGCCCGTGTATTCATGTGTGAAATTCTGATTTGTTATTTGATTGCTGTTATGATAGTTTGTTTAACCACATATATTTTTAGAGGATTCTATACATTTGTAATGAGTAGATCAGTTTTTTTTTTGTCTACTTGTATTGGATAGGGTGTATTAGTTACTACTTTGCAGGACTTCCCACAGTTCAGTCATGTGTTATGATATTTATAACGGTTTGTGGCAAAAAAACTCATGCATAATTTTTTTGTTTGACATCAAATTCTATTAGATGAATGACAAAAATACAAAGAATACTTAACCCAAAGGCAGGGAAAAGTATAAGGGGTATTTGACCCATCAAAATAAACACCTTAAATTAAGAATGAAGTCACAAAAGATGATTTGAAAACCATTCAAAATACATCGAAGACACCCCTTTTTGCTTAGCTAAAAGCCTCCTCCAAGAGGTTACTTTAGTTGCACCCAAATCGTTGCATGCAAATATCCTCATTTCGAGCCTTTCAAATCATTGCATGCTAAATAAGCATTAGATCTTTCCGATGTTTTTTACTCTTGTATAATGGTGTGTGATGCAGTGTTGTTTTCTCTTCGAGGCACTCTTGATCAACCGTCTGTCTATTTTGTGTGCATTATGTTTTATGATAACAATTTGAATCATATTTATCTTTATCTTTAGGGTTAATAGGTCTTTACCCCCTTATAATATAGGTCATTTACGATTTTCCCCCGTGTAATTTTTTTTTTGATTCACCCCCCTATAAAAAAAAAAAATTTGATTCACCCCTGTAATTTTTTTTTTATTTACCCCTAATAGGCCAAACAAAAACCAATTTTATTTTTTTTCAAGAAATTTTCGTTTTTGTTTAGCCCAGGGTAAATCAAAACAATTTTTTTTTACAAGGGGTAAATACAAAAAAAATTACAAGGTGTAAAACCGGAAATGACCTATATTACAGGGGGTAAAGACCTATTAACCCTTATCTTTATATCTCTAAATCCAATCAACTTTATTGTAATACCATTTTCCCACTCAAATGAGGGCAATTTCATATTTTAAAAAGAGAATCGAGTCTCTGATACCATTTTCTGGCTCTAAATGAAGGCAATTTTTTAATTTCATGTGCACTAGTAAAATAGAGTTTTCAATTTTGTCTGGATCAAAAGTTGTCACAAAATGGATGTTCAAATATTATTTCTCTTTATAAATTGACACAGTTGTCACCTAGCTATTGGTAAGGGGTTTGAGATACTTTAGATAATACGTACTATTTTAAGGGTAACAAAACATAGAGATGGGGGGGGTGCATGACCGCAAGTAGAATAGCGAAAGTGATCATGATGACTGAGCTAAAATTTAAGATGGGTTAGCAACAGATCCATCAATGGTAAATGGGGTCAAAAGAACACCAAAAATGAAGATTGACAATTAAATTTATATAATGCGAATGGAATAACATCTTGAAAATAAAGAATAATCTATACTCTCATGTATAATGGGAAACCAAGTTTTGGTGACACAAATAGAAAAAGTTTATGGCAAGTTTTTAGTTTTTTTATGGGTTATCATGTAATGTTATTGATACGAAGTTTTCACCGTCGATTAACAATGATTAATCTTTGTCGAAAAACCAATGAGACATACAAGATGGGTTATCTTCTTTCAACTAAATTTTTTTTATACCCAAGAGCCGAGAAGTGAATCCTTGACCATTTGTTTAAAGAATTCAAGTCCCTTGTCACTTAGACCAACCCATTGTTGGTTGATGCCAAGTTAAGTGCAACATTATTATTTTTAATTTACCTTCCTTTTATTTACAATTTAATCTTTCTTTATCCGTTGAGAAAACGAAATTTTCTTGAGTAATCACAGCAGACAATCACACTAACATGTCTGTCAATGCGCTAGTAGTAGTAAAAAGAAATTGTATGTGATTTTCAATGGTTGGTAAAAAAAAAAAATGCTTTTCACAATGGTTGAACTCAGCTGTCGATTGAACTGGTCAACTAGATTTTGTACCTCGAAAACATTTAGTCCGGTAGAATTTTAGATTCCATGAGACACAGAACTTACCAAATTAGTGCTTTATGAAGTAAATAATACTAGTCGACAATCATTCTTCTCTTATGAAAAAGTTGCTTGTCCTTTGTGAAATGGAACTATAGATGAGGAAAATGGTAGCTAAGACGTGATATATTGTTACATGTATGATGAAAGAATAAAGTGCTCATATGTGCAGGCGTTGACCTTAGTTGTAAACAAAAATAAATGACATTTTATTTATGTTTCACACATTCACATTTCGATAATTAAGCACAAAATGTAGAAAATACGCAAACAATACCTAAAGATTATATATGAAACATTTGAAAGATAGCATACCCAATAATCATTCATGACCATGAATATTATATTTTTGAAAAAAACAGATTGGTTATGATTTGATTTCCCGGCCAAGTTATGTCATTTGCTACATGACCATATATAGAACCTTTTATGCTTTTTCGATTCCTCATAATCCGAAATTTTTCCTTATTTATGCCGAGGACACTGCATTTGGAAATTGGAATCTTAACTTTCTTACCCTTTATATATTTATACCTAAGGGTTTTCATTTGATGTGACAAAAAATAGTTAGTAAGGGCATCTCCATAATAGATGTTAAAGTTCATTTGCATCGAAAAGATGGACTTTGTTTATATTTTTATTTGTGTCTTAATGATTTTCATTACAGAGAAAAGGTGAATTGGTTTGGTTCTTGATCATGTTTGGTAAGCTTTAATGGGAAAAGTGGTTAATATTTATGTACAATGCCTCTTTTGGAACCTCAAATTACTATTTTTTGATTCCCTTAGTGTATTATTTTTGGACCCAGAAATCTAACACAGATCTTGAATCATTTTGATTCCCGAAGCAATCACAAACCCAGAATATTGGGCTTTCTAGCTAGTAAATTTTTACAAACTTTAACCCCTTTTTTAAACCTTCAATGATTTAGGTTCACTTCCTTTGCAAGAAATAAAAAAAAAAAGGTACTTGATGAAATGTCGGCAATCATTTGCAAACTTGTGGTTGAAATAACACATCTGTCTCTCTTTCTCATCTATAGTTTATGATCAGATAAACCTTGAGACACTTTTGTGTATATATGTACCTTACTATCCTTTTTGCAAGTGTGTACAATATATAGGGCATGAACACTAAAGTTAATTTGATGGAAAATATAATTCAGAAGTCCCATGCTTCATATTATCTTAAGAAATTAGCCTAGTAGAAAATCATGACTATCGATACAATAATTTTATTGGTGTATCCTCCACGCAGCTGCAAAGTTTAATTTTTTAAGCTGAGTAGAACTATATTAATGAGCAATAAAACTCTTTTTCAAGAGTTTTAACAACCGTTGTAATCAATACAATGTAAGTCCTAGTTTATTTCATTTAGTTCACTTGACCGAATAAAATAGTGTAAGAATTGAGAAATATATATGCAAGTGAGACTCATACACTTATATACAAACAATCTTTCCCTCAAGTATGAATTCATCTATTTGTTAGGATATACTCTCCCTCAAACAAAAACTTTTTCATCCACGTACACCGTTGGCACTTCCACATAAATTTACACCTCATGGACCCCTTTCATTCCATTGATTAAGCCTACAAAAATATAATAATATGAACCTGAATTGTTTGATTATTACTTGCAAAATGACTTTGTATTAGATTCTGCCTTCTGTCCCACAGCAAGCTTTATTACCATGATATTTTGATCTTATCATTTTTAATGTAGACAGGGAGAGATTGTCAATCAGAACAATGTGCACTATCTCAACCTAGAGAATCTAGAGTTTGTCAAACTAGGGACACCAATCTTTATTGTATAATTAGTTACCAAATTACTCCACTTGAAACCCTTTTTCACAAAGGTTTTAAATAATTTTAGAGGGTGCATTAGTGTCTAAATATGCTCTAACATTAAGGCCTACCTTTCACCCCATATCCAATTTCAATTCCTTTGCTTGCAAAACAGCACTAATAATATTCTCTAAATATTTGGTTTTAATTAATTAATTTTATTTTTAATATTCATTTTGAGGTACAATGTCTTATTGTTTGACCTGGTGCTGAAAACATGAAAAGGCCAATCATTTTTACTTTAAACAAGATGCATCTTTTTATCAAGAGTTTTACATTAATCATAGTTGAGACCACAGAAGTCATGAAATCACTATCAAGATATATAATTATGGAAGAAAAAATACAAAAAATGATAATGATTAATCATGTTAGTAGAAATAATGGAAAAATATATATATATGTAATTTTAACTATACTGCATGTTATTTATAAAGCTGCCATGCAGTGGTCACAAGCTAAGCTACAATTTAATGATCCTTTTGTATTGTCCTGTTATGTGCTTATTACTTTATCCTACCTTGTCCTTTCACTTTAAAAGAATGATAAAGATGGAAGTGGTGCTTGGATTTTTGGAGAAACATGCAATATGCCAACATGTGACAGAAAAGAAGCATCTAGTATGAAAACAGAAAGAGATAATGGCAACATGAAATGTCATCCTCACTTGAACCAACTTTGGTAGTTGATCGGTTGAAATGGGGCAGGAAAGGACTATGTGATGTATATATAAGTGCCATCCAACCATATTCTGACTGACATGCTACATAGTTGCAAGCATTTTCACTTAATAATGAATTTCTTTATAATATAGAAAAGTTGTGAAATAGAAAGTAAGCCATTTAATGTAGGAGAATCTATATTAGTTGCATTGCATGTATTTGTAATGATCACTTCTATTAATTTCAGTGGAAAATTTGTGCTTGTTTGAAATATTTGCATTCGCATACATTTATTTTTTGTTTATGATTATTTGCTATCATGCATGAGACTTTCTAATAATTCGCTAAAATCTATAAAGGCGTTGGACCGTCAATGATAAATGAGACAGTCCAACACATTTGTGAACTTAAGCGAACCATGAGGGTTCCAACTCCATTTTGGACATCTTTTAGGTCCAAAAGTAAGGATTTGGATTTTGCACGATAAATGTGACATGGTTATTCATCTTTATCGTCCGGAAAAATCAACAATGAGATTATTTAGTGATAATCATCTGAACTGTAATGTGAGCAGATTAATCTCAAAATAGACGGCCTTAGATCATTTGATGCTTTAATTTCCTTTTTTTTTTTCTTCCAAGGGGCTTTACAAACATAAATGTTGTTTTGAGAAATGTTAGGAACACTCTCTTTCTAACATTCTCTCAAACATTTACTCTTTTATTAGGTGAAACTCATGTGGGTTTCACCACTTTACGTGAGATCCATTTCTAAAGTGTGAGACCCACATAAGTTTTGCCCAATAAAAAATAAATGTTAGAGAGAATGTTAGAAATCATCATGTTGTTTTTAGATATCACATGTAAAAGACATGCACTATTCTCACTATGATGGACAACCTTTTTTGTTTGGATCGACAAATGACGATATATATATTTTGCTTTAGTATTTTCTTCTTAACTAGAGTTTTAACCTTGGTCTTTTGACTCCTTTAATTTTATAATTCAAAATAGATGAGTTTCTCAACCCTATGACGAGCCAACTAATAACCAAACACTGTTTATTTATTTTTTAAGATTAACCAAACACTGTTATTGTCTCACCCTAAATAAATAATAATGTTTTTTTTTTCTGAGAATGCTCAATCTATTTTAAATGTATGAAATATATAAAGAACTTGGAAAATTTTGGTTGAAAATAATTTGAGTGATTATTTCCTGATCAGGCATATAAAGATCTCTAATCAATATTCTTTCCTCTCATTTGGGCCCTGTATCAAGACTAATTTGATTCAAATTTACTCCAAACTTTACAGCCTTATATCCTTTATTAATTCAAAAATCTTTGATTTATACCCTAGTGACTTTTGTTTTTTTCCCAAAGAGTCTAGCGACGAAACTTATACACATTAAGTGTTGAAATGTCAAGAATTGCCGGTTTAAATTTGTGTTCCAACATATCAAATATTGTTGCCGTCTTTTACCATATGAGTTGTACTTACGAGACATGATCTTTTTGGTTTTCATTTGTAGGAGTTTGTACTAGTCATACTTAAAAACATGAGCATTAGTCCGCAAGTCCTAACTCAACCGGCAAAAATGCCGAAATTGCAAGGTTGAATGCTATGATTGGAATCCGAACCCGACCACTCCACTTTTGTATGAGTTTCAATAGTTATTTATCATTTCTTCTATTAAAAAAATAGAAAAATAAACATGAGCATTAACTAATTGAAGTGTACCTATAAGTGAAAGGATGAATAACCGTGTGATTATCGTAAACAAGTCAAGAAACAAGTCCAACTAAGCAACAACGTGTGGACCTTTTTTCTCCTAAACCCACAAATATTGGAATCCAGTATTTTTGCAACACTAATGTTAGTCCAATGGACAAATGGAATCATATCACATTGTTTCTTCTGAAGGTGACTACATCAGTTATTGTTCCACCAATAGTTGAACAACACTTAAGGATCGTGAGCTGCTTAATTTAGTTGTTAATTAAATACGCGTATGATCTTGCTGAATTAATAAATATACATGTTGATTTCTGTTGAATTTGGTTCATTTTCAGCAATGATGTTAAGGAATTTATGTTGGTTTGTCTTAATATAATCTTAAGTCATTCTGCATGGTACACATGATGTTGAAATGCTACATTTAGTGGTGCTTATTTCTTTATTATAATCATTTTTTGCTTAAAAGCACACTTTTTCTAGAACTCTTTTGTCATGTTTTCTATTTTCTTAATCCTAATTTAGGTATTGCTGTAGAAGATATAGCATGTAGTGTATGACATTTGGGACATATAATTTTCTAACTAGATAGGCTTGACCGGTTAGGAAGCTAGGAGTTTATTTATTCTTTCTATTAACAACGCGGTTTATTGTTCGATTGTCTTCTATTCTTATATAAATTATAATTGAAATTCTAAATGAAAGTTTTAACATAAAAAAATTACATTATATGTTCTCAGAAGTGTATTACATTTATCCCTAGTGTTTTGATTTATGCCGCTAAAATTTACTACTAACATTTGCCTATAAAAAATCATATTATTATAATATGAAAGCTTAAATTACAATTTTCAATCTTGTAGATTCACTTGTCTTTTATTTTCCAGTTTTAGTTTTGGGGTCTGCAATCGAATTGTAGGTATAAAAATATATTAAAGTATAATCTAGATAACGTATTTAAAAATTTGATTCGTAGGGATAAAATTCCTCATAAAACAAACTAAGCTTCCATGGTAGACTGAGAATCATTGACGATTTTTCAAAGTTACATTAATTAGTCCATTTATATTGCCATAAGGTCAGCAGTGGTGATGCTTAAGTATATATAAGGATCGATATTGTGTGAAAGCAATCCAGATTTCCTCCTTAAATTAATTATATTTAAAAAAAAAAACTAAATTAATCCACCTAAATTAGCACGGGAAATCAAATATGAGAAACATAATAAGCACATTTTCAATCAATAAATTATTTGATTGAAAGTCTCATAAATAGAATTTATCCAACAAGTTATTTGATTGAAAGTCTCATAAATTATTTTGGGTGTACCAAAATTTAGGGTAACCATGGTGTTATTGTTCAAGGTTGAACCTCAAAAACAAAACAAAAAAAGATGAATGACGACTCAAAACTTTGATCCGTTTGTTTGACAAAAAGACTTCGCCTTACTTCACTTTGCCCAACCTATATCCATGAATTTGATTCTAATGGACAAAATTGAATATTAATTTTACTTTTTTTTAAGGAATATATTAATTTTACTTGAATCTAATTTTGCCTAATAGTGCCGAAGCCGTATTTTCACTCCTCACAAAATCGAGTCATTCTTGCAATATTTTAACATTTGTTCAAAATGTATACATTTCTTGGCTCAAATCTCGTATGTTACAATTGTAAAATAGGCATTAATATCACTAATGTTAACACTACTTTTCTCTTCTCCATTTTTTTTAAAGTAAAATTGTGTAAATAAAATATATATATTCTTAATATTAATTTTAATTACCCCGGTGGATGCTTTATATTTATCTTTTCTATTGCAATATTTTAGTTGACTCTTTTAGATGCTAAAAAAAATAGATGCAACCAAAATAACGTTTTAGAAAAAAATGTTTAAAGAAGGAAAGCAGAGTTGATGATTATTGAAGGAAAAAAATAATGATGATGACTAAAATAGTTCCACTTGTTTTTGAAAATAAAATAATTTTTAATGAAACTTAGGTAGTGTTTGTCTAACAGGAGACAGCTTCTTGTCCAGGTATTAGAAATTGATTAAAATTAATCAATATAGTAATGAAGTTGGTTAGATTGGTGAATAGGACCCATTTAAATGTACTCGCAACTTTCTCACTTTTCATTTATAATTATTTGAACTTTAGAAAGGGTTAAGGTCCATCTCTTTCATTTGTTTAATTCATTTTTTTTGCCCATCATAATGCCATAGCACTACTTCTGGAAGCTGCAACTTGAAACCCTGCCACTCGGAACAGACAGACAACTTCAGCAGTTACTAGTTAAATATTGAAATCTCGTTAAAATACCTTCATTACCCTAGTGTAGAGTCATTTATTAATATTTATGATAAGAGAAATGATACTTGTATTATATATGTATAACAATTTTTAGATAATTTTTATGACAATCTTTTATTCCTACTTTTTGGAATAAAAAAAGTAGAGAAAGAAAAAAAGTAAGAATACAAGATGAGTATGAGAGAGATTTATCTTAAAATTCGTCCAAAAATAATTGTACAAATATAATCTCTCTTATAAAAATCAATGTTTTAAGTCCGGAGCGATTTGACCAATTGAACCGAGAACTAATCAAATTTTGGTTGGGTTATACTAAAGTATATTATTTGCTTCAACCATGATTAAACGGATTAAACCATGAACAAGAGGTCTTATAGATTCGATCTTCAACCCTATTTGTAAAATATTGAATAAAAAACATGTTGATATGAAGTTAAGAGTTTGATTGAGTTTATCACAAATTTAATCAAGTTGAAGTAATCATATTCGAGGTATGTTCAACAAAAAATGTGGATATCTACCACAATCGAGATTGAACTTTGATTCGGCACATTATGAGAGTCTATAGTTCTTTATGCTAAACGCAACCTCCGTTGGTTCTAATTACATCTCATTAATTAAATATTTGTATACCTATTTTGAGAAATATATTATTGAAAGTTTATTTAAAGTAAAAATGGCAATGGCCAGAAAAAGAAGAATTGTAGTAGTAATTAAAAACAACTGGCCACTCACTGAATCAAATTAAACATCCATATCACCACCACTTTAAAGAAATCAACATCGACCCCTCAAAAAAAGAAAATCATCATCGATATGCATGTTAATAGATACTTATTTAAACACGAGTTGAAAGTCTGATGGCCCATAGTAGCAGTAGTTTATGTGGAGAGTAGAAACTACGTTTGGGGATGGACCAAATTAAATTATAAAGTATTGGAGTTAGAAAGACTTGCCATGAAGCATAAAAACAAAAATGAGTGTGGAATAACAAGACAAATACTCGCTAATTTCCAACTATCCTCACCACAAAACAAACCCATGTTACACACTTGTGTATTTTCCATACGATGTGGAACCATAGAAAGGTATTATTTTCTATATATCATATGTCACATTCCTTGGACTTTTTCGGTGGAATTGGAGTTATGAGCGACTTTGACGATTTATTTAAATAAATTACAAAAATTATTTACTTTTACTTCATTTTTATTTAAAATATATTAAAAAAATGTATTTTCATAATGAGCATATTCTAAATTTCATTGTGCTCTACTCCACACAAAAATTGGCAATGTGGTTGTTTAAGTTTGATATTTTTTTCGGATTGATCTTTCTTTCTTTTCTTTTTTTGGTCAAGAGGATTGATCTTTCTTTTTATATTGGTCTTTTAAGTCTCAAAATGTGTACGGCTTTATACTTTTTTTACTAAAAAAAATCTGTTTAATTCATTAAGAAAAGGTCTATGTTATATGCCGGTGGTTATGGCGCGTTAGGAATAGCTTGTGTATGGCAAACGAGATTGTTTCTCCCTTATCTACTAGAATGTGTACAAACAACTATGCTAATCTTCTAGTTAAGTGTTTCTTCAAATAGTATCCAGTTCCACTCGTGCGTGTGATAAAGTGGAACGATAAGGGTGGTAATGACATGATTTTGAATATTGATGGCAGTAGCCTTAGCAATCATGGTGTCTCTGGTTCTGGAGGTTTGCTTAAAAATGAGGATGGTGCTTGGATTCATGGCTTTGCTGGAAACATAGGCTTCTCTAACATCCTCCATGCAGAGTTATTGTTAGTTTATCACGGGTTACGCATAGCTTGGGAGCAGGGGCGGATCCATACATGGTGGTTTGGTGTGGCTAAATTATGAAAAGAAACTCTAAAAATACTATATATATTAATAAATTGTAAAAATGACATAAAAAGTGTAACACCCTATTTCCCGACGATGATTATTAAATAATAAGAATATATGTAATAAAGAGGATGTTACTAAAATCGACATTTCATCACATAATAACATAAAATTTCTTTTAAATAATAATTTCAACAGCGGGAAAACAATTCACTAATTGCATTAATAAAATTATTCATGTTAATCAACATCATAAAGGGAAATAACAATAGTTTCAAGATTCAACTCAAAGACAATTAACAAAAAAGACGACGTCAACCCCAATCCTGGTGTTACAAGCATCAGAGCTCATAGTGACTACATGTTTATACATCTAAATAAAGGAAGGAAGGGAACGGAAAGCCCATCCATCTCCACCTTAAGAATCGTCCTGCACCTAGTCTTCATCAACCTGAGTGTCTGTACCCCATAAGTACAGTCACCATGAAAACACAACAACAAGAAAGGGATGACATCACATATTATTAGCAAAAACACGCACAATCATTAAAGTAAGGATAATGATAATATTCCATTGTCGTATAAATATCAATCAATCTTTTATTCTCAACAGATCACACATTTCAACATCACACACTATTTCACAATTTAGCATCAAGTACAAGTGTCATCATTTAAATGCATATGGACCCATCTTATGACCTATATGAATGTGGTACTACACCTACTCATCATTTTTGCCAGAGTTGTGTTACTGAATTTTAATGATCATCATCATCCCATCATCTTTACATCTTTTTCCTAGGCTCAACCCTAAATGCATGATGGAGACAAACTCAACAAGTAATAAACGTCTTCACATCATCAACAACTCACATATTAATGCAAGACTCTCCTATTATGCACAACGTCAAGATAACATATCATCATCATTTCTCATCGTCATCATAGATAAACATCATCATTATAATATGGACATCATCATTCTGATCATCAATATAATGCAAACATCATCATTATCATCACCAGATTTTACACGTCTTCATTCACATCATAAATATATAATATACAACGTCATTAGCAACATCATTATACATAACCTCTTCATTTTTCATTGTCCCCTGCCTTATTCTACTACCCACGTATCTTTTTAACTCGTCTTTCGCTCTCTTAAACTTTTCTTTGTAATGATTCCATCATGAATTTAAGGAACTACATCTTATGACACCTAATTAGACTCCCATCATTTAATTTTATTGAAGCATAAACAATGAGTATTTCTAAGTCTGGAAAGGGTGTGCGGTCGTGCGCCCCCTAAAACGCAAAAACAACAAAAGTAGTCAGTGAGATCATGCACGGTCGTGTGCCTTTATGGCACGGCCGTGCACCCCTTACTGACAGTGAAAATCGTAATTTCACTGCGATTTCACTTTGGGGAACCTTTCCCGCTCTGTTTTCAACCTAAAACTCAACAATTTCATCCCCAATTAAAATCCTATGGATACCTTATCATTCAAGCACTAAACCCCCATTACTCTACTGAATTATCCACTCTTTCAAAACCATATTCTCACATTAAAAACCCCACACCAATTTTATTCATTCCCAATGTCTCATGATCACTTATTCTTATGTTCTTCACCATTCTCTCAGCATAAATTACAACATCACGACAACATCAAATTAAGAATTAAACAACCCCCGTCAAAGATAAAATACCCTAAAGTGTAGAGATTCTCTCCCTTACCTCGAATTCTTCAAAAATCTCCGATTTGGCTTGACCTTGTTGCAACTAGGGTTTCTCTCTTCCTCTGCTCTTCTCTTCTTTCTTTCCTATGTTCAGCAATACCGACTTCCCTAACTTCTATGGTTCTATTTATATTTTGGGACATTCACTTGTTGACAACTTTTTTTTCCTCAGCCCACTATCCTTTTACTCCCTCCCTCCCCCACTTATTTAAAACTTATTTTCTACACCCCGACTCTATATTATTTCATTTTATTCCAACTCTCAAAACATTTTCCATTCATCATCATAATTCTATTTTCTCGACAACACTATAACACTCGTGCAATATAGCATCTTCTTAATAATAATTAGTACTACACCTATTAAACCTCACTGGATTAATTTTAATAGAAAAATTATAATAGAAAAGCAGGGGTGCTACAAAAAGCACTGTAGCAAAATGGCTTAGGTAGTATTGTCTAACCCAAATGGCTCAGGTTCGATTCCCTTCTTACCCACTTTTTATCATTTAAAAAAAGGTTTAAAGCAGAGGCATTGGGAGTTGAACACAAGACGCTCCTTTCATTAAAGGCTTATCTACCACTAGACCATGGATAAAAATGTGATAGGCTAGTGACATATATCATATATAATTAGTTGTTTTGGTCTAGTGTATAAAAAAAAAGGTAATATTCCGGTGTGGCTATGGTAGGTCCGCCCTTGCCTGGGAGTTTGGTATTTCATAGATGTGGTATTATTCTGACCCAAAGAAGATGAGGTTGCTGGGTTTTATGTCTTTTTGAGATTTTTACATTTTTTAATAAAAAACCAAATAATAAACAAATTTTGTTGTTTTGGACATGTTACATCAATCCTGTTATATACATGTGAGCATCTAATAATTACGTTTAAGTTTTTTTTTTACATAGTTAAACATAATTTAAAACAATGACTGAATAATGCATATTTTGATACTTAAACGACAAATTTTCTAAATAAAATCTTAAAGAACTGGCTTTGCCCACAAAATTAAAGCATCTCTTCCCCGGAACCACAAGTATATAAGCCACTAGGAGGCACGAATCATTTCCATTGCAATTCCACGTAAACTAGTAGTTGGGGATGGTGATGGTTAAAGAATATTAGTGTCTCTTATGCGGTAGCATATGTAACGTAGCCATCTTACATGGTACATACTAAATAAGCATCCTATGTGTTTTTTATGTTTTGGTGAACTCCTATGTGGTTTTCTTTTTGACTCGAAGAGCTTGGTATTTCATTTTTATGTAAAGGAAATTCAGATAGATTGATGTGTTTTCGAATTAAATAAATGCTTTTATTTTCATAGTAGTATTATGTAGAGAGTTAGGAATACTCTCTTTTAATAATACATGTTTTTCTTTGGTGCTTTCGTTTTTTAGATTCTACATATTGTAATGACTCTTTTGTTCTTTCTTGGTACGCCTTGTGCTAAGAAGAACATTTTAATTTGATAATATATTTCATTTTAACCTCTTCAAAAAAAATGAATGTTAAAGAGTGTTGAAAATATAATGTTTCAAGTACTCCTTGTAATATGGGATGGTGATTGGAAGTTGGAATAATATTCTAGTGATTATTAGTTAGAGGAGCTCCACTTCTAAAATGTATATGCTTTTAGCAAATTTGCATGGAAACTAACTCAGTTTTAAAATATTATTTATAAAGTCGTGACTTATTCGTCAATTATAAACACATCTTTAAATCTTATTAGATTTAATGCGGGTCATATGAACACACTGCCTTACATACACTTAAAGGATTCAACATTTTGAATGTGACCCAAAGTTATCTTATGATGAGCGGTTCAATGGATATTGAATGGAATTTGATATTATTTTAGGTTTTTTTTATGACTCAACTCTTACAAAATTAATTTATAATATAAAAAATATCACTATGTAAAAACACATTTTCATTTTATATCACATCCATTGGGGGGACTTCTCATATGCAATTCACAAATTCTATACGTACATGGATATCAACTATCAATACCAAAAAAAATTACAACATGGTTGTCAGACTCGCAGGTCAACTCATAAACTTCTAGGAGCTTACAACTCTAGGATGCCAAAATGAGCTGACGCGCACTCGTATTCATTTTCATTGTAGACTCAGTCAAACTCGGGTAGACTCGCAAGTCTGATGCGAGTTCACGAGTTAATGTAATTTTTGAAGAAAAAACAAAACATGTTGGATCTCGTATCGTCGTATCACTCAAAATTTAAAACCCTAAAAGTAAGTTAGAAGACATTGTCTCGTCCTTTTCGTTTAGAAGTTAGAAAACTCAAAGAAAAACATACATTTCTCTTTGTCTCGTGTTCGTACTACATGTTTCTTGTTCTTTCTGGTTCGCTTTGCACATTTCTTGTCGTTTGGAGTTTCCACTAGCACGTCTCTCTCGACTCTCATGTTCGCACACACATGCCCCTCACATTTATTCGTCTCTCGGAGAATCACATTCTTTCCCCTGGTTTGTGTTCCTTTTCATTTTGTGTTACATACTATTTTATTTTTGAACTAAACGTTCTTTGTGTTGGAGATCTTCAAACTCGAGAAAGATTTGACCTGAACCAAAGTTAAAATTAATTTTTTTTTCATGAAATTTCTCTATGTCAAATTCTACTGTAAACTAGACGTTCTCAATAGGGGCGCAACTATGAATATCTATGGGGTAGCTTTGATTAACCAAAAAATATTTTCCACAAAAAATGGTAGAAATAAGATAATCAAAATATCGATTAAATATGTTTTTGGTCCCTATAAATATACCAACTTTTTGTTTTAGTCCCTCTAAAATTTTCCTTCAACTTTTAGTCCCTATAAAATTTTCAATCACTACTTTTGGTCCCTATTTTTAAGTTAATTTTTGTATTTTTTTTTAATGAAATTGTGCAGAAATATGTCGAATATTGTAAAAAAAATTCCCCCTAAAAATTAGAAATTTTTAACAAAACATAAGTTAATTATGAATTTTTAACCGTCAAACATATAAAAATTCTTATTAAATTCATGTTTTGTTATAAAAAATCTAATTCTTTTTGGGAGAGATTCTTATAATATTATGAATTTTTCTGCAAAATTTTATTCAGAAATATGTATTCTACATATGAGTTTACATTAAAAGAGGGACCAAAAGTAAAGATGGAAAATTTTAGAGGGACTAAAAGTTGAAGGAAAATTTTAGAGGGACTAAAATGAAAAGTTAGTATATTTATAGGGATCAAAAACATATTTAACCCTCAAAATATTAATACTTTTTATGATTTATTTTGTCTTATTTTGACAATTTCGATATCTTTAGAAACTATAAAGAAAATTTTGTCAACGATAAAAATTATAAAGACAACACTCAAAAATAAAATAGACAACAAGTTTTTGTTTTCAAATGACTTTAGAAAGTCAATTATATAGATGAATATGACTTTAAAGCATCATCGAACTTAATTTTTTATTAAATTGTTATTGTCGATAGTGTTGTTTTAATTTATATTTTATGTAAGTAAAATTATTTTGATTTTTTCTGCTTATAAATTAAATTTACTATATTAATTTTAAAATTATATTTTACTTCTTTATATTTGTCTATCTCTTAAAAAGTTGAGTAGCTCCCATTGGTGGTTCTCAAGAAAGAAAACATGATTATCCCAACAAGGTGAAAAAGATCCTTTGCATATAGTATGACACTATGACTAAGCTTAGGTATTTTTGGCAAGAGGCACGTTTGACTTTTTCGAGGATTAGGCTTGACTATAATTGCTTAACTTCTTAGATGGCACTAACAGCATGTTACACGTCCTAAATTCTTTTTGCAACATTTCAAAGTAAAAAAAGCACATGTTGTAAATCAACACATGACAATTATGCATGAAAGAGATTTCAATTCAAATGTGTCTATTTGTAGAACATCGTCCCTAATCCCTATAATAATAGTGACTACTATGTCTGCATTTGAATAGTGCGGCATGCAAAGTTGGGAACGGATTCTTTGCACATTAAGAATTTGCATACCATATATATGAAGGGAACAAAATTAACTGTTAATGCATCAGGTTTTTGAATTAAGTCTATTACTGTTAATTGTGGTAAGTGAAGACCAAACCGGTCATTTTGAACTATGAATATATATTAACCATGATTGTAAGCTACCTAAACATTTTCCAATATTACAGTCTAGTTTATGGGCTGGGGGAGATGAACCAGCATACATGAACGTATATCAAACACATTATGAACGTTATTTATTGACTTTGAATTAATGAACAGTGCCTATTCTCATAGCAAACCATGAACAAGTTATTATGCTAGAAATATATAAGTCTTATGCATATATACGTCACATTAATACGGTTGGATGAGTTTATATGTTTTCTTAATTGACTTTGAAATTGATGTTCTACAGTCTATTATCATAATCGAAGAATCGAGAGTTTCTTGAATATTTCCTTTATCTTAAAAAAGACTAAAATCCATTGGAAGGATTTTATCTATTTGAGGGGGCAAATTGTTTTAAAAGTTTTACATAGTAATAAAAGGGGAAAAAATGTTTGGTGCAATTGCAATAGTTAGAGGGGACATATTACATCTATTTGTGGACAGGTAAATTGTGGAAAATCAAATGTGTCTTATAAGTTCGTTCATTGCGTATGCCTTAAGGTATTGTGTTCTTGTATGCATGGCTGTTTCGTAGCTAGCTTTTGGAAAATTGGGAATGTTTATCGAACACACGCAATTACACGTGCTAATATATTGCATGCATTCTTTGCACAGATCGTTAACATATATTTGAACATGGTATACATTTGAATTAAGATGCCACAAAATATGGTAAATATTGAAATATTAGGGGTAATGCTTTGAATATTGTTTTTTAATAATAATTTAATATTGTTACTTGTTATCTATATGGAGAGAATAAAAATAATGTTAAACACAATAGTGCTCCTGGAGTTTGATTCAATATGTCTCATCATCCAATCATTTAATGATATGTCATATTTTCACATTAATTTATCTTAAAATAAATTTAGTCTATAGGATACTAGTACTCAAACAAACTCCAAGAATTTACCTAAAAATAAACCAATAAAAAAATGTCATATCCTTTGTTAAACTTTAATTTAGTTATCTTTGGTACATTTTTAGACTTTAATTTACTCAGATGTATATTAATATCACTTATGCATATTAATTAAAACTTTTGTACTTCATTTTATTTCAAGAAACACATACATATTTTTTAAAGAATTCTCCTTGAATAATATTTACGAACATAATAACTATTGAATTGTCCCTTTACCACTTGAGATCATTGATTTTAAAACTATACTTCAAGACCATCTTTAAAAAAACATTGTTATGTACTCTACATAATATTATTATTTTCTTGTCAAAAAAATAATATTATTATTTTTTAATCTCACGATCTAGGTACAAATATTATAAGCCAGATAAAATTACAAGTCCTTGGTCCCCTTTGCTGATGTAGCAGATGTCTCTGTCTTTTAGCTTAATTTTTCCTTGTTCTATCCTTGCCCTATGTTTTGGAATCTAACTTACAAGAGGAAAAAGAAAGATAATTTCATCAATTCAAGTTTTACACGGTTTCAATATTTCATGATTTTAAAGACTTTGAGGATCCAGCTCTTTATGTTTGTTGATCATATACAAGTTATCTTTGTCTGTGGATAGAATCCACATGCACACTTTTAGAGATTTGATTAACGGAAATATGAAAAGATAATCAACCAAATACGTATAATCCGAATTGTAAAAAAAAGTTAAATATTTTTTTCGTCCCTATAAATATTCTAACATGTTGTTTTAGTCATCTTAAATTTTTTTTTTAACTTTTAGTCCTTCAAAAGTTTTCTGTATGCCCTTTTAGCCACTAATTTTCCATTAAGTCATGTATATCATTCAAAATTTTGAATGATTTTCTGCAGGAATATATTTTTTACAAATTGCAAGAATGTTTATAATATTATAAAAATTTCTTAAAAAAATTAGATTTTTTAACAAAACATAAGTTAAATATGAATTTTATATTTTTGGCGTTTAAAAATTCATATTTAATTTATGTTTGCATAAAAAAATTAATTTTTTTAGAGATATTCTTATAATATTCTAAACATTCCTGCAAAAACTCATTCAAAAATTTAAAAGATACACATGACCTGACTTAATGTATGGACCAAAAGTAAAAAAAATAGAGGGATTCAAAGGAAAAGTTTAAATATTTACAAGGACCGAAAACAAATTTAACACAAAAAAAATCACAATCTTTAAAATCGAAGAATATTTTCAACCATTAGCGTGCCATGACTTCGTTTCATTCATATGTCTTAATGTCTCGAAACCTTTTATTTTCTAACTTATGCCTTGTTTGTAACACATAAATTGAGGATATGTTTCCCGTCTTGTTCCTTTGTTGACGAGCAAAGGATGTGTGGTCATTTTACCTCCATCAGTCAATGGCCCCTCTTGATCATGATAGCTTACACATATGGTTGAAAGACTTCAATTCTAATTTTTGTGATCCTCTTGATCATGATAGCTTACACATATGGTTGAAAGACTTCAATTCTAATTTTTGTGATCTCACAACATATATATTTTTAAAAATGTCAGGCATTCAGGAAATCGGTGCTCAAGTATTCTCCCTTTTGTATTATGTTCTTAAAGCCTTTACTTCTCCTGATCCCCGTCGTATTCAATCGCATGTACGTGTCGTCTCTTGGATTCGACCTAACTTTGGTTTAGTGAGTCTTAACGTAGATGACAACATGTTCGTTGAATCTATCTTGGATGGTTTTAGCAGTCTTATATGTAATCATACATGACCTTTTCTACATGGGTTTCTCGGTAACATAAGTTGTGTTGAGATTTTGGCAACAAGCAAGTGTTTTGTCTCTCAAACTTAACTATGGTTGACCTCCTTCAGAAGGGTTTGAATGTGTTTCGTAAATATGAAAATTTGATATGGGCTATTAAGCAATTTCTACTTTAAGATATGATGGTTAATTTGCAACACGTTTTGTGTGAGGGTAATGATGCAACTGACTTTCTAACTAAAAAGAGTGTTATGAGTGATACGAGCAAGGATATGAGTTGCAATGAAGTGAGATTTGAGATTGAGTCCAATGAATTAGGGAGACCCAAAAGGATCGTAGTCATACTACACCTAAGAAGTGGAATGATTGTGTCATTTAGTAGTGACTCATTGGTTCTAGAAGATTGATGACTCACTAATTTGTTAAGAAAGATCTAGAATAATTTGTATATATAATATCTTGTATTTTCTCTATTACAATCATCAATGAAATTAGTCGATTTTCTTCTTTACCTCTAAATTCTAGGAGTGTGACCCTTACTCTAATTGAACATAACAATGAGTGACAGTGATTTTGTTATCTTCCATGAAGTCCCCTGACATGGCATATATTCTCTTAACGGATGTAATGCGCGTTGAGTTTGTTCGACTCTTGTTAGGTTTTTTTTTTTATTTCTGATTTGTTAAAAAAAAAACTATGAGCGTGCCATGTAACAAAATAACGTTGAATAAATATGGATAGAATCTTTTTCTTTTTGACCAAAATGTGGATAGACTTTTGGAGTTTAATTTAAAGAACGTGTTAAATTTGGGATCAAATCATGCTAGCTAAGCAAAATTGATCGTTTTTTTGAAACAAAACCACAAGATGACAAAATTGAGCATTATTCTTGTAATTTTCGGTCAAAAATAGCAAGCAAAATTAAACTTAAATAAAAAACATTCAAATCGGATCATTAAATTAAAATTATCGTTTTTTCTAATAAAATCTAAACTAAAATGCTGTTTTTTTTAAGGCAAGCAAATACTAATTAAGAAAAAAAAAATACTAGAAAAAAGAGAAACACATGATAACTTATGGCGTGTTTGCTTCCTTTTCTATGTTTTATTTTCACTTCAACTAATAAACATAAGATAATATTTGATCTTATATTTTTCTCACCGTTTTCTTTTACAATTTTTTGAAATATAATTAGCATTTTCAAAAATCTTGAAAATATCAAAACCACCATTTTCATTGTTTCAGAAGATGTATTATTCTAGCTTTATCTTTCATCTTCTTTCTATCACAGTTGCTCACGACATGAGTATTTCACCTCTTAATTAACAATCTAAAATGAACATAAATTTAAAACAAAAATAAAAAAAATTTAAAAAGATAAAGATTGTTACATACCCTATCAAGTTGATTGTTAGTTTTTTTTTTCTTTTCCGGGGTTCGAACCTCGGACCTTGCATATATTATGTATCGTCCTTATATTATCAACTGAGTTAAGCTTACGGAGACAGTTGATTGTTAGTTAAAGCCACATCTTTCAGTTTTGATATAGCCGATTCGAAGTTAGCTTTTTTTCATCAGCAAACATATAACTAAATCAAATGATTGAATTCATGTGATTAATAATTTCAACTAAGGGTAAATTGATCGAAGGTATGTAAGTTCAAACTATGAATAAAACAATATTTTATTAGATTTTAATTACCTCCTACCGAATTTTGAATTATTTGAACTTTTTCTCTTAGTAACCCGATGATTTAGACCAAAAGGATCAAATCTAGCTTGCATCATGAGAAATACACATGATAAATTGAATAAAATCAACTTGGTTCAAAATTTCTACATTCAACATCGATCTATAATATCTTATTTTAAAATGTAGTCATGGTATTTCAATAATTCATGTCCATAATCAAAATTGTATACTAGTCTATTCATGGGAATCACGCTAACTCAAATTATACACACAAACATGTGCGAATACGATAGACAAGGAAAAGCAGTTTGAACAAAATCAACTTGATCCTAGATCCTAAATAGCATTTTGTCGATTGCAACCCTTTGAACAAATAAAATTAATATCTTTTGTTTGGTTACTTAATAACAAAAAATTACCCGAAATTTGAATAAATGAAAAATTTGAGTTCGAACTCTAACATCGATATACTGCAACATATATCAATTTAACTAAGTTTACGGAGACTAATTCTTACATTTTTTTATATGGGTAGCTCTAAGCATCCCTTCTTATTTACATGCAAATTTCATAGTATCATCTTTGTTAGTGTGAATATACTCATCAATTATTAGTATACATTGAAATGAATATACTAATATACCAAGTTTTAGCAGAGTCTAATTGTACGTATGGATATGAAATAGTTGCAAGTCATCATCATCATATGGGAATATTTCAATCTTTGATTACCTTATTTGTCAGTTCAGGTGTCACTATAAACGTTACTATTACTTACTTTGCTATTATTCTTTACCATTTCATAATTATTACCGTCATTATTTTACGCCTGTAATGTGATTATTGTGGAACTAAACATAATGATAACATCCAACTATAAATGATTACTTATACATGTTTCATCTTGATATAGAAAAATCACGTTTGTAATGCAAAGAAAAATAATAAACTTTTACAGCATTTTGTACCAAATTTACGTTAAAATGCTTTAGTTTTTCTTTAGCTATATATACAAACTAATTAACATGATCTCTACTGGTAAAATTATGTTATAACTTACTCTATGCTGCCACACTCTTTCCAAAATATACTTTCTTATTTATTAAAGTGTGACATGAAACACATACATAAATTATAATACTTCATGTTGCACGCATCGAGCTGTTCTCTCATCATCTAACGTTTTTTTGCCAATTCAATCACGTAAACTCTTATAAGTGGTCCAAACTTCATTTAATCACTAATCAACCTATCCTTAATGACAACCCAAACTCAAATAAAAAGCTATTATAAAAGTGACTTTTTGGCTCCGTTTGTTTAAGATTTTTTTCAAAAAAAAATATTTTTTTCTTAAAAAAATCACTTTTTTCATTTTTAATGTTTGTTTAGGATTTTTAGAAAAATCATTTTATCACAAAAATCTATTTTGATTCTAAAATGAAAAGCTATTAGGATTAGCTAGCTTTTCTTAAAATTTATTTTTTTTCAACAACAAAAAGGTAACACATGTAAAAGTTAAAACTCTTTTTTTAAAAAAAAATAGTTTTTTATAGCTAGTAAGCAAACAAAAATAACTTCAAATTTTTTTTAAAATCTCTAAAAAGATCTAAATTCTTTTAGCATAAAATCTTTTTTTTTTAAACTGAAACAAACGCACCCTTTATTTGAGTCCAACTATTCATAATTTTACTATTAGTATTATTTTTTTGACAATGTTCATAATTTCACTATATCGATTAATTCTCAGTTCATATACTCGCGTCAAAAGAAAACAACGGGTATATATATGCAAGTCTCATTTCATACGCTAATTTCTCGTTGCATGTTTTATTTATTCTTTGGTAAAATTATTATTAAATAGTCATCTTCCTAATAAAACAATTCTGTTGAAAGAATAATGAACTAAAATAAACAGAATAGTCGTATTGTTTTCTCCCAGTTTTCACTTTTCACACACCAGTGACCTGACCAAAACAAAAAGACACAGTAATTTCGTTGACCACAGCTTGAGTGTGTGATGTGTCATGATTAACTATTGAATAAAATTATATATTTTTACAACAATATAAACACATATTTCATAAATGAATGAAAAAAAAAACACTTATTTCATAGTTGTGTTATTTGAACAACTAATTTTAATGTGAGTCCATTTTCTAAAATTCTAGGACAATTTTTTTATAGACATTAAAAATTATTTAAGGGATTGATATCTCTTACCAAGTGATTGAGTTTGTTCGATTATTGGACTCTAATTATGTATGAATCGTTCGGAAAAAGTCAAATTTAAATATTAATTATAACAATATTTAGTCATACTTTAGTTATGGGTCTTGTTAACCGATACCCCTAGGATACTAGTTAAGAAACCAAAAGTAAAAGGAAAATATAAGATTTGCATTCAAAAAATCATTTTTTTCAACTTTCAAAAAGTATAGTGTCATGTTAACTTGTGCCCTAAGGGCACATGTTAAGAAATCTAAAAAAACAATTTTGCATTGGAAAATATAATATTTTAACTTTTAAGAAGTTGAACGCACGAGTTTCAATATATATATTTTTATAATGAGTTCTTTAACATGTGTCTTCGAAGACACCAGTTAGCATTTGCCAAAAGTATAATACACAATTTCTAAGATAATATTCCTAAATTGTTAATATTTTCCTTTATTTATTTCTAAATTGAATTTTAGATTATGTGAGTCCATTTTCTAAAATTCCAGGGGTAAGACCAAAACAACATACACTCCAATTTGTACTAGAAGTGTTCTAATTATCTATAGCAAGTGTGTCACCGTGTTTAAATTTAAATATAAAACTTTTTTTTTTGTATCTAATCATGATATTTTATACGGCTTTATCAAAATACATCGTCATCATTGCTTCCATAATACGTTGAGATGAAGTCACCAACTCTGACCCCACATGCTTCCCTTTTGGTCTATATATATAGCCAAACACACCCTTTAGTTTCCATACCATGTTACAAAGCAAGAGATAAAGTATCCATTGAATCAATATTAACCTCTCTGTTTTTCCTCTGTTTCTCACACAACACTATGGAACACATAATGAAAACCACTTCTTCTCCTCCTCATCTACCAATCCCAATTCATGTTCCCATTCACACCATGCTATCAAACTCCACACCATCTTCATCTTCTTCCCCTCCTTTACAATCTCCCACACCTTTCCCTTCACCAGCTTCTCAATATTCTCCTCCCTCTGCCGCTCCTCAACCACCATCTCCTCCACCACCAATTATTGTTAGCCCTTGTGCTGCCTGTAAGATTCTCCGTCGCAGGTGTGTTGAAAAGTGTGTGTTAGCTCCGTATTTTCCTCCAACTGATCCACTCAAGTTCACCATTGCTCATAGAGTCTTTGGAGCTAGCAACATCATTAAGTTCTTGCAGGTAACATACATTCATAATTCACCAACAATAAAATCATCATGTTACAAACCAATTTGCACATTACTAAAATATTTTTTTTCAACATATTGGGCATTTATATTTATGATGTTAAAACAAATACGTGCGATTCTATTGTTGTTGCCTTGTTTGTGACTATGACCAATCCATTCACACCTTCAAGGCATGACATTATCTTGAAAAATAACAAAAAATTAGTTGAATTGTCTCATAACATTTTTAGGGGAACAAAATCATGGGTTTTGGTCAAAAAGTGGATGGAAAAGATAACAAAAGGAGAGCATACCTAATTGATGGGCATGCATGATGTGTTGTTTTCTAACTTCCTAACACATCAAAGCTATGCATAATTCTCTCTTCTTTACATTCTACATTAACCAACCACTACCTTTTTATCTTTACATAGAAGAAAAAAAAAAGCAATGGACAAGTCAAAATAACATTTTGCATATTGCTTGTTTATCTTAATTTTTTTCTCTCTTTAGTCCCCCTGGCCATAGTGTAACCACTATATCTTATCACAAGTCAAAAATAATTAGGTGCCCACATTTTGGAATCTTTTCATTATGTCTAACGATTATGGTCAATGGGGCATGAACTTGATATCAATTTCATAGTTTAAATAAACGAAAAAATAAAGATAAAAATTACTAGACTGAAACTTGATATTACACACGCGTACGCGCGCATATATATATACATATATATATAGACACACACAGTGTCAGGTAAGCAAAGTCTACACCCTCTGGTCACTCCAAAGCATGCATATCTTTAGTCTTCGTATTATTATTAACTTATATACATTTTGCTTATAGTTATAAGAAATTTAGAGAAAATCTTGCTATTTATAGATATTTTAAGTGAAAAATAGTACGAAAAGTACCTAAACAACTGCACATAAGTTTTGTCCATTTTCAAATCATGACTTCATTTTTAATTAAGAGTTTCATTAGTAATTAACAAAAATAAAATTCCATTAATTTTTCAGGAACTACCTGAACCTCAGAGAGCAGATGCAGTGAGCAGCATGGTTTATGAAGCAAATGCAAGGATAAGGGACCCAGTTTATGGGTGTGCAGGTGCAATATGTCAACTTCAAAAACAAGTTAGTGAGTTACAAACACAGCTAGCCAAAGCACAAGCTGAGTTAGTGAACATGCATTGCCAACAAGCAAATTTAGTGGCACTAATTTGCATGGAAATGAGTACTCAGTCATCACCAGACCATGACATGATAATTAATCAGCCTCAACCTCATGTTGATATGAGTTGCTTTTTAGAGGACAACAATTTTGGGTCTGCTTGGGAGCCTCTTTGGACATGAAATTAATTTATATGAATAATTATTATTATTATTATGTATCTTAGTTAATTTATATGAATTATATGTATTAATTAATTAGAATATTAGTCTTTCTTTCCATAGTAACTGTAAAACTTAATTTCCAAACTCCAAGTGGAGGAAGACTAGAGCTAATGAAAATCAAACTGAGGGAATATTTCAATAAAGTCATATTAATTAGTTTTTTTTTCCTGTAATAAAAAGTCATATTAATTAGTTATATGGTAGATACGGGTCATGGTGTATTTGATACCTCATTAGTCACTTCATGAGCCAAACCTTTTGACAATGGAAAAAAAAAATAAAAGAAGAAAAACACAATTGATGGCGGTCTTCTCTAAACTAATGATTATAGAGAGAAAAGGGTTATAGAAGAAGAAAATTAGTACAAGAAATAGCTGTTTTAGTTTTAGTCAGCATAGACTTGAAACAGGTCTTCTACTGTTTGGGACCACCTAATTTTTCTATTTCCTTTCACTTTTTTTTTTTAATTGAGAAAATGAAGTTTTGTAGCCTTTCTTTTTCTTGTCAAACCGTCGACAATGTGAAAGTTGCTTCATATTTTGACAAAAGAGAGTTTCATTATCATCTAATAACATCACAAAACTACAAATTTAGCTTTCTGTCTGCAATAACATAGCATTGCTAAGCCCCTTTCACCTTTATTCTTGAATAAATGAAAAGTTTACATGAATTGGGATGGAGTTAGATAGCAACGGCACCGAAGATATTAGAGCATTCGTAGTGTAGAACTTCAATTTTTACCTTACTTATTTATAATTTTTTAATAATTTTTTTAACATTACTTTTAACACACTCTCTTAGAGCTTTTTCAACGAAGGTGTCATAGAAACTTTATACGTTGATGAACCTATATCTTAATTATTCAATCCATTAGAGGAACCATGATGTGTCAAAATGGGTAGCATAGAGATAGTTAATGTATCTTAAATAAGATACATTATCCAAGAATAACATTGAATATAAATATAAAAAATATGAGTTGTTTAAGAATTGTATAATTTTCTTATTATTGAAAGAAAATGGGTAAGAGTTTCATAAGTATGATGTGGAATTGAGAGACCGTTTTTTTTAGTAGTGTATGAAAGTCAAAGTAGGTTTTATAAAAAAAATATATCATTGGAGATGCTCTTATTTGGTGAAATTTATATGGATACTACACTTTAAAAAGTTTAACTCAGTTAGTAGGGACAATGCATAATATATGCAAGGTCCGGGATTCAAACGTAGGCCAGCACAAAAAAAAAACTATAGGGAAATTTTCCAAAAAAAAAATACAAATCAAGGATATAATTAATCTTAAAATTTAAAAGTGGCACTTTGTAGTAAAGGTTCTACACTTATCATTTGCTCCTTGCAGATTTGGAAGTTGCCTCAGCCCTGCTTATTGTATCATATTAGCTCACTATGTTATATTATAATGAATTAATAGCGATGATATGATAACCCACTATATGTTGATTCTATTATGAGCATCAAAGGGAATTTTAAGTATTATTCATGAGTTGGCTTATCCCAAGCTATACTAATTTTACTTCATGCAGTGACACTGACCAATAAAATATATTGAGTGAGAAGTGAGAACAGTTCTTTAGATTTGGGGGACTTAAAAAATGATTAGGTAGATGGAACATTTCCATCATTTGGTTAAGTACTAATTAAAACGCGTTTTGTTTTAATCTATTCATTTGAAACTTTAGCCTTTTGTAATTCTTGTCGTTGCCCAAAAAAACGCGTTGCTAACTCTTGCTACGTCGTCGTTTAAATCAACCTTATAATGTCATCTCAATTCTCACGTGCAAGTTGCAACCCTCATTCAGTCATTTATGCATGCCACTTGGGGTGAAAAAAGAAACACAAACCAAGAGTGTTTAATGCTTTATCTCATTGTCTACAACTTCCGCTAAAAAGGAAGAGTATATATATTGAGTATCCATATTGTTTTGACAACCATGTGCTCTGTTCGGGATAGGAGATCCCATGTCTCATAATATACAATCCATCAAACAATTGTGACACTGAAATTTTAAGCCCATAGCCAAACCTCCAAATTTATATACATTTTTACTTTGATAAATTACTTTCGAGACAATTGTTGATATAAAAGTATCACATATGGTTGGGGATCGAAACCCCAACCAGGTTTTCATCATATATTTTGCTATATATAATTACTTGTGATTTAACAAGCTAAGTGTTTTGAATATATTTTTAGTTCAATTGGTAATTAATTTTGTTGTCATATTTGAGGTGTTTGCTCAATAGTAAAAGTTTAGCATTTTAACCTCTGTGTACTAAGTTTGAATCTCTCGAGTTTTTGTATAAACTGACGGATATAATATGGTTATTAGTATCTAGCTTTAAACAAGTTGCATGTGAATACATTTTTGAAAGTTGCTTTTTTGACATACAAAACTTTCTAAAAACACATGTAAATGATGGTTTTGCTCCAACAGTAGTTAACTACCGCTGAATTTATCCGGCGGTAGTTAACTATCGTCGGATAATTTCAGCGGTAGTTAATTACCGTTGGGAGCAAAAATGTCATTTACATGTATTTTTATGAAGTTTTGTACGTTAGAAAAGCAATTTTTTACATTCTTTTTTATAGTGAATGAAATAAACTTCTCCAAAATTATGTGTAAAATAATCATTATTATCTCGCTTTAATCAAGTTATATGTATAAAGCACATACGTTAAGTTTCATGGATTCACCTGAAAAACACTACAATACTTTTTTTTTTTTAAGGAGCGCTACAATACTTATAAAATGCTTACTAAAATACTGATATATTATCCATCAACAAGATCTTTAGTTAGTTGTGGAATTCAAACCATGTCATTATGGGAGACGAGTTAAATTATTACCAACATAGTCAATGTTATTGGTTAAACTTTAAATTAACTGGTTTGTTCAAACTTCGTTCACAAAGCATCCATATGTACATGTACACTAGAATTAATCTAGCAACATATTATTTAACATACATTTTCAGCACACTTTTTTTTGTCAAAAGAATACACTCTCTTTGATTGATTAAATTTACATGGGTTTCACAAAATTTATTTGAAATGCAAATGATTTGATGTGGGGCATGGATGAATTTTTAAGCCATCAAAAAGAATGTGTATAAAAATATGTTTGTTAAAGAGTGCAGTGTTAGCATTCCTCAATCTCAATTTTCCTCGATAAGTTATTGTTAATAGTTTAATGATACAATAAAGCATGTGAGTTTAATCTTATTTTTCAAAATGCCAGCTTTAGTCTTTCATGTGAATTATATAATTTTTTCTTCTACGCTTCTCGACATTCCGAGCGACTTTGTATCTTGGTAAATAACTCCTCAGTTACGTATAAAGGTTGTGCTTGGTATTTTGTGATGCAATTCAAAGTCAGGGCACAGATGACTTGAATTTGTATGAGGGAATCAATGAACCGAGTCTTAATTTAAACCATATATGCTTGATTCTACAATTTCATGATTATAGTCACTAACTAAACACATGTTCTTCCGTGACATTAGATAAACAAACTAATGTAAATATAGCAAATGGATAGAATCAGAAATTTCTTCATATACTAGTAATTCCACACGATTGTAATACTAATCAATGTATGCATATGCATGATTCAGTGAATGGTGAACTCCTCAATTAGCAGCCCTCGTGCATGACCGAGTACTAGGCTTGTTTGATTGTTAATTAATTCTCTCTAACTAACGATTATGGAGATTTTGTGTGAAACCCTTGAATTTAGTAGAAGGGATTAGTGCATTTAATACTTTTAGCTTTTGAAAAGGACTATAATGATTACTATCGGTAGAAGTAAAATAAAGATGCAGCCCTAAAGTAGCAATGACCAAAATGGCCACAAAACTAATGTTGTGACTTAATTAGATATATTGTGTGCACGCATTGTTGGTTATATCTCCACTATGTGTCACTATCCACCCCGTCAAATAAGTACTACTAGTAAGGGTTGTTTGAGTTTAGACGTACATCTTACATAAGGAGTCAAGAGCATTCTATATTATTCAACCATCTAGTGGAAATCAACAAATATGAAAGCACTACCAGTACCAAGTGTAAGTCGTGCTGAGGGAAAGGATGAAGAAATATCTAGTCCTTAACTCAAGGCATTGTGCAAGATACATTCTCACTGCCCTAAACTGAACTAGCTCCTGTTGACCGTTGAGATCATAAGAATAGTTGACCGACTGGCCTGTTGGAAGAAAACCAGAGTATGATTGTGTTACTCTACTTTAAAATGCACTCTACAGTAGTTTTTTTTTTGTTTTTTTAAAAAATCACGTTTGAATCTCATTCTTAACTTGTGGAGGGAATCAAACATGAAACTTTAAACCAAACATCATTAGACTAGCTCAAATGTGTTACGTACTCTATTGTAATACTGTTTTTATTTAAAATCTTATAGAATACTTTGCATCATTGACATGACTAATTTTTTTTTTTTTGGACAGACGCATGACTAATTAATTAATTAACATGAATTTCACCCGGTTTTTAATTTCCTTAAGTTAAGGACCTTGACAAAAAATAGTACACAATTGAACATTCTACCGCTAATCTCTCGACTCCATGAATTTTACATCAACTGTTTTTTCGATGAGTAGGAACTGGTTTTATTTTTTGTTTTTTTGAACTGAATTATGCATCTAGGAATTTATAACACTCACACACACTTATTTGTGTTAGAACCTCCAATGATACATTTTCCACCAAACCATTAACTAATCAAACTCATAACTTTTTAACTTTTTGGAGGATTGGTAGCTCACTTGCTTGAGGTAAGAGGTTAAAGAAGTTAAATATTCAAAGTTCGAATACCGACAAGACGAAAAATATTAACATTTATCATTAATTTTTTTTTTATCTATATCTTTATTTATCAGTGTTTTTAGGAAAGAAAAAACCTATCTCTAAATATAAGTATCACTTCAAATAAAGGATGAAGTCAAGGATTAACCTTTGGAGGGACCATGTTGAAAATATAGTTTATTAAAGAGAAAATAAATTTTCAAATGCATAACATATACAAGAATCTTTCAACAAACAAAACATGAGAGGATCCAAATCATTTTTTTATAGCTTAAAGTGTGACTTTTTTTTTTATAGAGTAGACTTCTAAATCAATTAAGAAAATATTTGTTTGAGTTTCATCTCGAGTAGGATAAGACGATAAATTGTAAACATCTATGAATCAGTCTTGCTATTTTCACTTTGATTTATGTCGGTAAATTCTTTCTTTCTATCTTATTTGATGTAGGCGTAAACACCACATTTTTATTTTGTAAATATAATTTCAGAATCTAGTAAAAAAATAAAATTTCAGAAAAAGAAAACAGTTTTAAAATCAAATATTCGATTATATAAATAAAAAACCATATATTGAAAACCTTTTGAATGCATATATGGAAAATTACGGTTTGTAATAGATTGGTCCTTAAAAAAAAATTTGTCACACATAAGTCCTTTAAGTTTGAGGTTTGTAACAGATTGGTTTTTGGTCACACATAAGTCCTTTAAGTTTGTAAACGTTTTCAATTTAGTCGTTCTGGGACATCATCGTTTTGGTTAACGAAATAACTAAATTGAAAACGTTTTTAAACATTTTTTTTAAAACTCTGTATCCAATCCAAGGACCGACTAATCCGAGGGGACCAATTCCACTGCCCACTTGCGGGGTCCCCGTTCTAAACAAGAGCAAAACTTTGTATGGACTTGCCCATCGAAATTGAATTAACGTTTATAAACTTAAAGACTTATGTGTGACCAAAATAATTTAAATGACTAATCTGTTACAAAGCTCAAACTTAAATGACTTATGTGAGACCAAAATAACCTAAATGACCAATTTGTTACAAGCCTCAAACTTAAAGGATCCCTGGTGTAATTTAACCTTGCATATATTCAAAACTTTAAATAAAGGAGAGAATTAATTAAAATTCCATGAAAATTGCTCTTCTTCCATTTATTTTTGCTTATTTCCGTGTCAACATGAGTTAACTCACGCTGAAAAATGCCTTATGTAAGTTGACTCACATTGAAAATAGTCGAACGTGAGTTAACTCACGTTGGACATTTTTAGGGGAATGAACAATTCTAAATGGGAGAAGAGCAACTCTCAAATGAATATTATTTTTTCCACTCTATGCCTTTCTCACGCGCCTTGTGTTTTTTTCTTCCAAAACTGCCCCTGTGATTTTCATATTTTATAATCCGAACTAAGTTTTTCCTTTGTTATAGGGTGAAAAAATGAGTTCTTCTATAATCTGAAAACTTCAAAAAAAATAGGGTGCGTCACTTGATTTTTTCGGATTATAGAATCCGAACACCCCCTAAACACCACTTTTCAAGGGAAAAACAGTTCGGATTATATAATTTGAACTGTATCAGCAAAAATTTTAAACATGTTTGTAACATGGAGAGTCATTTTAAAGATATTATTATTCTTCATAACTCTCATCCATTTGTTTTGGGTCATTGTTAATAATCTAGTTGTTCTTATGTGACTCTTCCCCTCAAAATCCAAAATTTCATCATTTAGACCCATTTTTTATTTTTTTATTTTTCATATTCTCAGAAAAATCCCAAAAAAAATTGCATTAGTTTTATTTGATTTTAGAATTTTTGATGATATTTTTTGGTGGTATTTTGATGATTTTATTTGACAGGTTTTTAACATTATTTTTACTTGGTTTTTTGGTTGTTTTTAAAAGCAAAATTCAAAACTGCTAAACAAAATTCAAAATTGCTAAAATGTGAGAGATTTTGATTGTCGATTATACATAAGCATATTTCGGATTATAAAATCTGAATTAGTGAAAAATTATTTCAGATTTTAAAATCCAAAAAACCTCATGGGTATTTTTGTAAAAAAAACAGGGCGTGCGAGAAATGGGTAGGGCGGGAAAAATAATAATACTCTCAAATGCCATTTTTCCAAAGTTAAAGCCCGATGGTAAAATCTTATGGTCCGGCCCATAAAGAACCCGGCCCAGTTACCACGTGACATTGGTACCTCTGGTAACGATAGTGTCAAGGTGCGAAGGCGAATTCAGAGCATAAGCAGAAACAAGAATCACAATCGCGTTCTGAGAAAAGAGAAAAGCGAAAGCGAAAATGAGCGGAACAGTGAAAAAAGTTACAGATGTAGCATTCAAGGCCGGGAAGAAGATCGATTGGGACGGAATGGCTAAGCTTCTCGTCACCGATGAAGCTCGTCGTGAATTCTTCAATCTTCGTCGCGCTTTCGACGAAGTTAACACTCAACTTGAAACAAAGTTCAGCCAGGTAGCTAGATTCCTTCACAGATCTCTCTAATTTCATTCTCGTTATTGTATTTATGATTCCGATTTACCTTCATTTTGTTCTTAGATGCTAGATCGATTGGACTTTTAGGTTAAAATTGAAAAAGTGATTATAGATTTGAATTAGTTTAAGTCGTATTATGTTTCTCTTCATCGTCAATTTTGAATTGGTTGATGATAATCGTGTTTTGGTGCATTTTAGGTTTTTTTTTTTTTATCATTTTATTGAGATGTTTGAACGCATTAAGCTAATTCCAAGACGTGCATTTTGAGTTATTGCATCTTCTACCTCTGTAATGATTTTTGGAAAATGGTTCAAGAAATTATTTTTCGTGTTTTTGATGCTAAAAAAATTAATGTTTCTGTTGTGTAACATTTAGTTGTACACCTTTCATCATGTTTTGAATACTAGTTTTGCTGTATTATGTATTTAGCTACGAGGCTTAGAGGCGTCTTTAATATATCTTGTATTCGAAATGCTATACAAATTATTTTCATACTTTGAAGCACCGACACTTCTAATTGAAGGCTTGTCCGATGTCCGACACTTGTTAGTGTGTCTGAAAGGTCACACACCTGTAATTACATCCAATTTTGTAGAGTTATCAAATTATTACCGGTGTTGATGTGTCAGGTGTCTGTGTCTATGCTTCATAGCTCTTATGTATATCATTTCTTATTAATCGCAGGAGCCTGAGCCCATAGACTGGGAATATTATAGAAAAGGAATTGGCACTCGTTTGGTCGATATGTACAAGCAGCATTATGAGAGTATGTTTTTGAACTCTACACTGAATGCCCCTTATATTTGTATTTTTTATTTGTCAATGGTGTATCCATTTGTGATAGTTAGAGCTTGTCTCGTTTGATGACAATTACATGATAGAATTGATTCTTGCCATGCACTTCCTCTTCTTTAGGGGTAAAGTTGTAGAAGGATATTGATAAATTCAACTGGATCCGATTCTTGAATTCAATGGTACCATATTCTTTTCATAGGGAAGAATATTATATAATTCAAAAAAGCCATCCTCGGAAGTTAGGGTTGTTCATATAACCAAAAAACTGAACTGCACCGAGAACCCAACTGCCCTGATCCTTAAAAAAACTGAACTGTTTGCATTTTGTGCGAACTGAACTGCTGCATAAAAATATGATCAGTGAACTGCCCTGATCCTTATATAAACCAAACTGTTGTCAGCTCCTGTCTCTCTCTATTATGCTTACAGCTCAACTAAACTTTTTTCACAATGCTGACGATTTGGAAAAATTCCCTTAGCACAATTGACATCTCATACAGTAAAAATGAGAAATTAATATAGGTAGACATGATGATGACGAAAATTAGTTTTACAAACAGTTGGCTAATAGAAAATTGTTTACTTTCCAATTTTTGTTGTCAAGTTATAAATAAAATTATTTTTTTATTGGTATAAGAGTAGAAATAGTATAAATCCAAAATACAAATATTTACAGTAGTTTTTTTTATATGTATTGAAAATTAATCTTTCAATTTTATGAAAACATTTTTCTTTAATTTGTATTTCATGGAAGAAAAAAATATAAGCATTTATTAGTATTTTTATTTTTGTAAGAATAATTGATCAATTCTTTTTATTAGTGTGTATAGTGAGTAACTATTTTTATTATGTGTAAGTGTACAGTGTGTACACTCTTATACCAAGAAAAGGTGTACACACAAGAAAAGGTGTACACATAAAAATATGATCAGTGAACTGCCCTGATCCTTATATAAACCAAACTGTTGTCAGCTCCTGTCTCTCTCTATTATGCTTACAGCTCAACTAAACTTTTTTCACAATGCTGACGATTTGGAAAAATTCCCTTAGCACAATTGACATCTCATACAGTAAAAATGAGAAATTAATATAGGTAGACATGATGGTGACGAAAAGTAGTTTTACAAACAGTTGGCTAATAGAAAATTGTTTACTTTGATCAATTCTTTTTATTAGTGTGTATAGTGAGTAACTATTTTTATTATGTGCAAGTGTACAGTGTGTACACTCTTATACCAAGAAAAGGTGTACACACAAGTCAAAGGCAACTCTACCAGCTATCAAGATTATCTTTTTGGTTGTAAGAAAATAGACCAATATCTTTTTGTCTCATTCGCAAAACATGATGATGGGGAGGACCTGTATCGTGCTGCTATGTATATTTTTAAAACCCATTAGTTACAGTTTTGCTTAGCCTGGCAGTTCGGTTATATAATTATGAACCATAGTTAAATGTACCAAAGTGCAAGTTCGGATCCATTCAAGCTATTAAGTATCTGTTCAGTTCAGTTTTATAGATATGTTTTTTTCAGTTCAGTTAGGTTCAGTGCAGTTAACATTGAGAACCCAACCCTGAACACCCCTGTCTGAAATTGATGTTGTTGCACTGTAATCTATAGCCTAATGCATGTTAAAATTTAACGCCAAAATTTTACACCAAAATTTACATTAGGATATATGAAACTATGGATTGTGGGACTGTTCAGTTGTTATTCAATTATTTCTCAAATTGAAAAGGAAGTACATAAGAAAAGAAACTGGTCATGCCCATGACAACATTTCCTATAACTTTGCCTCATTCAAAATATTGTTGTTTGACCTATTCACTTGGGAATAAAATCTGGAAATTGTATATGGTATCATGTATGCTCGCTGATATATTCCGTGTTCTGCAATGCAAGAGCGGAGTAGTGTTCATCGTTGCATTTATTAATTGTGCATTTGAATTGATGTAAGGAAAATATGATTGTTTCTTTATTGAAATTTATGCTTGAAATCATCATGTGTGTATCAGTTATTGCCTAAATATTTATGGATGTAGAGCATATCAAGTGAGAGAGATGAGGAGTTGATATTGACCATTCCGCCATTCAAATTTTACATACCATTAATTCAACTTTTGATGTTATGCTTCTTTTGTAGGCATTGAGATCCCCAAGTTTGTTGACACAGTAACTCCTCAATATAAGCCTAAATTTGATGCACTGGTAAGAACTTTTGTTACATATTTAGTCCAACTTTTCTCTATCAATCAAGTTCTATTTTATTAAGTGATATATGTGTTTTCTTGCTGAAGTTGGTTGAGCTTAAGGAAGCAGAGGAGAAATCTCTGAAAGAATCTGAGCGTTTGGAAAAAGAAATTGCTAATGTACAATCGCTGAAGGTAATAGAAATCACCACATGGTTTTTCAGTTTTATGTAATATTGGATATTCTCTCATATACCATTGTTTGTTTTCACAGAAAAGGATTTCTACCATGACAGCAGATGAGTACTTTGCCGAGCATCCTGAGCTAAAGAAGAAATTTGATGATGAGATTAGGAACGATAACTGGGGCTATTCGCACTACAAAGAAGAGCAAAATGCCTGAAGTTGATGTTTTCCTTGCTGGTTTAATAAATAATAACTACATTATTTTTTTTGTAACTTGGTTCTAATCTTCAGTTTAAAAGGTTCTCCACATTTCTGCAGTTGTCAAAATTTTATGGTGTTGCTGGTAACATTTTGAAACTGTTGTCTTCTGGTTTCAGTTAAGAAACCCAATTTCAGGAAAATGTTTGTGGCTGTGTTAATAAATTGTTGTGTTTGTCTGGTAAGTATACATTTGTTCTGATTCTGGCAATAGTAAGCATAATAATAAAAACACTAATAATAGTTAAAAAGTTATCATAGGTCACAGAAGGCCCCTTTGTATGTGTTTGCATACTCACATTAAACTGGTCTAAGATGGTTTTAGGACTACAACATGCAGTAATATGTTATCTGCTCAGACCAATTGACTCTCCTCTTCTATTCCTTCTGTTCTTTGTAAAGGTGGATCCTTTTTGTGCATGGTTTTCCCTTTGCTCCTGCAATAGTATTATCCTAGTTTCTAACTTACCTTCTCTCGTTGAAATAGCATCCTCCTTTTGCTCTGAGACTCCATGGTCCTAGTCTTTCTTCACCGGTGTGGTTTCTCTGCAGGCTTCTTGCCTAGTGTGTATATCTTGCTGGCGGTTTGGACATTTGGATTCTATCCTATCCCATCTTTTTGATTCCTTGTTCTTTCACTGGCATCTGCAATATTGACAACTCTGCAGAGCAATGTCTGAATTACGTGGAATATAATCAAGATGAGACATTAATTATGTTTGCTGAAGATGATGTTAAAGAAATATAAAGATATTTAAAAATAGCTTGTAGGGAAAATTTTGACAGACAAGCCTATCCACAAAGGATCACTACATAATACTTTGTCTAACATGTGGTCTAACTCTCAAAGACTTCAAAATTGAAAATGTTCAAAGACTTTTGGAAATTGAAAAAGTTGAAGTAAGTTCTTTCGTTTCTTTAGGATGAAAATGATGATATTATTACTATTTTAAATTGAAATCCTTGAACTTTTCGAGAAAGTGACCCAAACTATGTTGATTTTCAAAATAACCTCATTTGGCCAATTATGGTGTCTATCATCCCGTAGAAGAGCTAATCAAATGGGAAGGAAGATAGGTGCTTTGATTGACTCATTTCAACTATTTTATCCCATTGTCTGCAAAATTAATTACCTTTCTGTAACCATTCAAGTCTTTTTATCTGTAAAAAAAACATTCGGTCTTTTTTCTTCTTTTTATGTCAAACCACTCCCCACTACCACCGTTCAATCAAGTATCATTTATACCTTTCTCATATATATCACAAACCTTTCTACAGTATTTTTAGCCATTTTATAACTTTGTGAAAATATACCACCAAATAAAAAGCAATTCCAAATATAGTACATAACGTGATTTTGCCTACATAACAATGTCATCAACATCATTATGACAACATAAAGAAATGAAAATCACAGAATGGATATATAACTATTGACCATCATAATAACTATTGTCTAGAAAGTAAAAAGATTTGCTCAAAAAAAGAAGTAAAAAGATAGATAATAGAAATATTAAAACTTTAAATATATAAACAACAAAATGTAAACAAATCTAAAACCACATAAGTATCAAACCATACACCGAATTACATTATTTATTTGAGCTTATCTAATAACATAAGTATTTGTGAGATTGTTTATGTAAACTCATGAAAAAAACTTATGACATATCTATTATGCGTTGTCAACTTATTTCTATAAGCTCTCCAAAATAACTTATGAAAATAATTTACTTATTTATCTTTTATAGCAAAAATAGCTTATATATAACACCTATATAAAAAGCGCTTAATTAACTATTTATCCAATGATGTACAAACATATATATTGCTCTCCCTAACAAGCCACTTTTTTTTTTTTAAGAGGCAAAAAGAATTTTATTAAAATATAGCGTCAGTTTAGCCTCGGACCACGCCAATTTATAACCAAAATCTCAAGCATAGAGCCAACTTGCCTCCCAAGACCGCCTCACTAAAATACAATTCCGAGAGGCAGCCGGCGTTATGCAGGAAGACCAAAGCAACCTCTAAGCTCCAACATATGCCTCCTACAGGAGGCCAAAACATTCACCTCCAACTCCAAGGACAGCACAAACAGCAGAAAATGCGCCAAAACCAAGACCATGGGACACCCAAGCAAAAAGATAGCACCAATACAGTAGCTGAAACAAGGTACCACTGCAATATGCTGCAGATTGCCAACAAATCAACACTACAACCAAGATACCATATACACCTCCTGTAAACGACATACAAATGAAGGACAGAAACTTAAACATGCCTCTTCCAAGTAGAAAGCATGCTTAGCAAAACTTTTCACAAAGCTGAAAAACATGCAGGTACATAATCAAAGATAAAAACCCCGTCCACCACTCCAAGACACTAGCTGAGTGAATCACAAGCCTAATCCGCAGAACAACCAATGACCACCCTAAAGGAGTAGCTTATGCCGGGAAAGAATTTGCAGAAAAATTACCACTACACGCCTCCGAGAATCAAACTTCTAAGGGACAAACTCTAGCAGCTGCCCACTACGTCACACCAGCTGTGCAGCAACATTCAGGCTGCAATATGCATAACAGACTGAAAAACTAACTCCAGCACAGCCACCTCAGCTAAACAGAAACCTCACAAACTGACCCCAGCCTCGCCAAACCCCTGCACGCAAAAACTGAGACCACGCGGCCCAAACCTTTCCTGCAACCTGCACTTTGACAGCACCACAACACTGGAACAATTATTAAAAAAACAGAAGCAAAATCTCTATCCCGACAGCACTCTCATTCCCCTCCTATCCGTCCCACATCCTGCAATAGGAGAACCAACCAAAACCAACGAAAAATGAAAACTACAAAATGCCTAACATAATAGTTAGTTCACCATGAACTGTCTAATGTAACTGAAGTACCTTTTGCTCGAGTTTTTTATATTTGACAATCAACATGAGTGTTTTACTTGTAAAAGAAAAATAAATATCAACTAAATCATATAATCATCAAGACTACTCAATCAATCAATGAATCGCATAAACAGAAAAAAGCTTTATAAGTTACCAAAATTTCTATTACATTTATCTTTAAAAATGGTGGAAACTAAACTGCTCAACCATGCAAAACCAGCACAGATCCATTAATACAGCATCTTCCATTCTCTTTTGCATTAAATGTACGGCCAAGACAGCACTGTGCTACAAAATAGTATACATGTCAAACATGCAAGAGCAAAAAACAAAATCTCAAACATACAAGCCATGCATAGTCACAATATTAAAGAGGAAGAGTTATGTCTCAGCATTAACTTTGTTTCTAGACCAGAGCTGAAGGCATGACTGCAAAGTGGAAATGATTGGAAACAAAGATAAAAATGCTATCGGTGGGAGAATAAATAACCATGCTCGTTCCGGCATCATTCATTCTAGTAAAGACTCCTAACTATTCTCTTCCATCTAATTGCCAAAGATAATACCAATGACAGTTGAGTAAAAGCAGCTAGACATATACTGCAACGAGGCCTATAGCAACAACTCCCCGCAAGAATCTCAATATGAGCTGAAAATCGGCACTTTATTTTGAGTTGTAGGTAAATATCTTAATATCAAGATTAGAACAATCTAAAAGACAAGTTCATAACAATAACCATGAACTCAACAAAAATCTTCATTTGCCTCAAACACTGAAATGTACAAGGACGCAATGCTTGAAGGCACTAATAAAAAACAATCTTTTCGTCACACTTTAAAACAACACTCACGTCAACGAAATGTATATTCAAAAGTTATACCAGACAACGTAAACAATGTCATTCCACATAATTTCATTGCACGCCAACAATCCAAACATACCCTGAAGGTAAAATACCCTTAGGTTCATTTTAGAGAAATTTTTTGGATTTTTAACGTTGCTACGTGGCAATATATCTGATAACAATATTAACATTCTCGACAAAAAACGAGAGCAGAAGGCATCGGGTACAGACAAATCACCTGACTACACTGAATCAACCAAATGAAAATCAATCTTCAGTTCAGTCCAAACATTCTATTCTTATCAAAAGCACCAGTACAGGTATTCAGTATGGTACAAAATTTAAATGTTGCAGATAGTACGTGGGCCAGTAGTATTCTAAGAAAATCTGATACATATCCTAAACACTAGTGCAAATATTAGGGAGGAATGTAATTAGATTTCACGGCATACAATTTTAAAATCTGCAGATATAAGCCAGAAGCATTAAAAGACAAATTAGTAAACAAGGGACCAACAGCTTTCAAATTTCCCCTCTGTAACCTCCAGATCCAAAATAATCCTTTCTATTATTTGCAATGGCCACACTCTTCTGATGTTCTAATTTAGGACAATCACGGATACGATGACCAAGCCCGCCACAATATGCACAGCCCTTGACACCACTTATGCCTGTGATTTCTTCATTATCTTCCATTGGATCAACCAGCTCAGCCAAAACAGGGGGGATCCTCTGCTTAGCTTCTTGCAAAAGATGTTTCAAATCAAGCAATGTTGTCTCACTTTGGTTCTTGTTTATAAATGTTGTTGCTATACCAGTTTTGCCACATCTTCCGGTACGTCCAATCCTATGGACATAATTTTCAATTTCAGCTGGCATGTCATAGTTGATGACATGTTGAATATCAGGAAAATCTAAACCTTTGGATGCAACATCAGTTGCAACCAACACATCTTTCTTTCCAGCCTTAAATGATGAAATGGCATACTCTCTCTCTTCCTGATCCTTGCCTCCATGAATAGCCACGGCTTCCACTCCTTTCAAGAGAAGATACTCATGAATGTCGTCAACATCAGCCTTATTCTCACAAAATATAAGAACAGGGGGTGGAGTTTTCTGAAGACACTCAAGGAGGTAAACTATTTTCGCTTCTTGCTTGACATACTCTACCTCCTGAATAACATCAAGATTTGCCGCCCCTGCACGTCCCACATTGACAATAATAGGTTTTACCAAAGCACTTCTAGCAAAGTTCTGAATTTTGGTTGGCATAGTAGCAGAAAATAGGAGAGTTTGCCTTTGAGCTTTGAAGTGATCAAAAACTTCTCTTATATCATCTTCAAATCCCAAATCGACCAATCGATCAGCCTCATCTAACGTTAAATACCTGCAGTTATCAAGATTCATTTTCTTCTTGGCCAACATATCCTTCAACCTCCCAGGAGTAGCAACAACTATATGAACCCCCTTCTTGACAATCTCAAGCTGCGATCTCATATCAATTCCACCGATACAAAGCAAAGGCCTGAGCTCCGGATATCCAGCTTCCTTCAAAGGTAACAAAAATTCTTCAATGACTTCATAAGTTTGCCTAGCCAATTCCCTTGACGGACAAATAATCAGACCAAACGGACCTTCCCCAGGAACAATCGGCATCATAATTTCCTCCTGCATTGCCATCATAATCATCGGAAGCACGAAAACCAAAGTTTTACCAGAACCCGTAAAAGCAATTCCAATCATATCCCTCCCAGATAAAATAACCGGAAGACCCTGCACCTGAATAGGCGTTGGCTGCACAATCCCCTTGGTTTTCAACATCTTCAAAATTGGATCCGGAAACCTCATATCCTTAAAATTCTTAATCGGGGGAGGAATCTCCTCACCATTAACAATTATATGCCATTGTTTCTGAATCAAATCACAATCCTTCTTCGACATCCTCCTTATATGCAAAGGAGGCTTCCAACCAGTAGGCAAAGGCTCAGTATAAGTAATCCCTTTCGCTAATTCACGAACCGACATAAGGGTTTTCTTATCCGACAAATTATCAATCATCTCCTTCTCTTGTTGAACAATCTGTTCTGTGACACTGATCTCAGGTTGATCTTTCTTCAACTGTGATGCCTTAACAAGTAGACTTGGCTTAGTTTCAACGACTTTTAGTTTCTCGGAATCATCTTCTTCGATTGCAGCAGTTGCTTTCCCTTTGCGTTGTAGAATCTTCTGAGCTTCCATGGCGCGACGCTTGGCAACAGGGATATACTCCTCATAATCATCTTCTTCTTCCATTATTGCTACCACTGAATTCAAAAAAAAAAAAAAGTTTTATTTATTTATCCTCTTTGCAATTAAAAGAAAAAACTAAAGCAAAATAAAAAATCAAATCTTCTGCAAATTGAAAATAGGGTAAAGCGAATAGAATGAACCGAAAATACAAGGAAGAAACGAAGATGAATAAATACCTGAATTGAAGAGCAAAGAAGATGGAGTAGACGACGCTAGGGTTCGCGAGAGAGAGTTGCAGGGTTTTGGATTCTGCAAGTAGCGACGCGAAACTTTTCTATATTTTCAGATCGAGGTTTATTTCTACTTCATCACTTCTTTTTTCTTTTTATCAATAAACAAGGGGGTTAATAGTCATTTTAGCAATGTGTAACCAACTTAGGGTCCGTTTGGTTTGAGAATTAGGAGGGGAGATATTTTAATTAAAAACGTGTTTGGTTCGCAAGGGGAGTGGAGGGGATGGGAGAGATTTTAAAATTATTTTACTGTTTTACCCTTAAACTTAATTAAATAAAAGAAACTACTTGATTTTACAATTTCAGAGACCAACCAATGACAAACACACATCTAAGCTGCT
>Ga0228710_1000503_pt1 | contig 49912 bp, 37 predicted proteins | sample MedpolnodulmetaG_FD_177995 | JGI IMG/M metagenome (GOLD analysis project Ga0228710, IMG submission 177995) | Root nodule microbial communities from Medicago polymorpha collected in Santa Monica, California, United States - pink nodules | ecosystem: Host-associated > Plants > Roots > Nodule... | reverse complement strand
AAAAAAAAAAAAAAATAAAAAAAAAAAAAAATGAAAGAAACTCACAATAAAGATTAGGTAAAATAATGTAACAAACTCACAATCAATATCGGGAAGTCCGCTGATCAATAGTTCCAGCTCTTTGTCATTGAATATAGATATCAACTCCTTCGGAATTATTTCACCGAACCCTTCCAAGAAAGCATTTATTTGAGGTCGAATAGCAGTAGTCAATCGATGCTCAGCAACCAAATCAACATATTGATGCTTATTCTCCTCTGTAACTTTAGTATTCCGTCCACCAGGAATCAACTCATAATCAGTCACCTAAACATGTTCATTAAGATTAGACGGTTAACAATGAGGCAGCCAATGCATCAATATCATCTCAAAAAGTTTCAGAGCAAAGACAATACTTCTGTTCGTTCATATAAAATCAACTTTTCCTCATCTGCATCAATGCTAAAAGTAAGATCCAGAACATCACTGATATCATTCTGCAATCAAGCCAAATAAAAGAAAATGTTAGTAACGAACATGCAGATAACATTTTTTATTTTTAGGAATGTTGATAGGGTGGACTCAAAACCACAAATTGCACTTGCCTCAAGCAGCCATTTCAAATTTTTGAAATAAGCCGGATCAATAGCTTCAATATCATGATATGTAACTTTGGCTCCTAGAATGTGCTTATAGAATGACCGAGTAAAATGGACATCCAAGAGCTGACCATCAAATAATGCTTTTCCAACCTGGATAAGATAGATGGGATAAGAAGCATATATACGACATGCAGCATACATTAAAAAAAAGGTGAAAATGAACTCACCACTCTGCCAACAAATTTGAAATAAGATAGATGTTCTGTTTGGTAGACAGAGTTCGGGTTCGGCTGAAATGTTGACTCATTGCCCACGGTAGTAAAAAGCAGTGCTCCTTTGTCAAAAATAACCCTGGACAACAATTGATACCACTCCCTTGTAAGTCCACCAGCATCAATACCTTCCTCCCCTTGGAAGTGAACAGTCAACCTTCCCTTCAAATCTTGAGTTGATCTCATTCGAAGCTGGTTGTAGGAATCTTCTAAAACATACGCCCTTCTTACTGATATTCTTAGTGGGCTGTGGTGATGGTCATGCTGATGCTTGATTTTTGATCGGAAGTAGGAACGCTTGTTATCAAAATCAATGAATCTTGGAATCTTCAACATAAGGGCAAAAGATTTCTCAAGCAAGCCAGGATTTTGCCTGATAAAAGCATTTAGCAGCTTCCTATGCTTCTCTGAAAACTTGACGAAAGCACCATGTTTCTCATCTATTTTCATAGCAGCTCCAGATGTTTTCTGCTGAGTACCTGATGTGCTGGCATCTTCAACATCAGAGATATAAGGAACACCATTGTCATTGTTAGCACCTAACTGTGCAGGATGCAGCTTCTCACAAACCACAAAGAAAGATTCTATGTATGGTAGGATATTTTGAGAACCGGCAGGAAGTGGAGGCATGACACTAGATGGTTTAGACACTGATGAAGTAGATGGCGTAATAATCTCAGATGCTGGCTCAGAGTAGGATTCTATTTTGCTTATGCAACAGCTCAACTCATGCCACAATGGCTCTAATGCTGAATTGATTTCCGAAAACTCAAAATGAGCACGAGAAATTCCATCATTCTCTTTCTCAGTCGACGAATTTACAAAGGAACTCAAGGCTTGTAAAACCCTCAAAATTGCAGCACCATTAGTTGACGTACTGAGAAGAGCTTTTATTGTTTCACTGAAAATGCGTAATTCATCCATAGCAGAGGAAGTCAAGTCTCGAACTGCTCCTGACAGGTGCAAGACAAAAAGTTGACAGTGAATTGGAGCAATGGACACCAATTTCCTCATTACCTCAGCGACGAGACCATATGCATTATCTGACAAACTGAAAGGAATACATGAAATATCAGATGAAGTAACCGTTGGCAAATGCCATCCACAACATATGGTCTGTAAATTGTGTCATGATAATAAAAAGGAAATAAATATCAAGAGGCAAGTATCAAAATGGAGTAAATTAGAAATCGGGACCTCAACTATCAGGAATCTTATGATTCCCACCACTCCCCAGGAGTCTGGAGTTCTTATGATCGTAACTAAATCTACCAAAACAAGGCAAACTGACAAAACCCAAACAGAAGAATTAACACAATCTATAAGCATAGGTATAATCATCATACCCTTCTAGTGCAAGCAATGAGCACAGGAGCTGGAGTTCCGTTTGTGGCAGATTAACCAATACTTGCTGATTCTCACATTCCTTACTACCAGAGGGTGTGGGTTCGGAGGAATCATCAATGTTAGGATGAGCATCAAGACCAGAAGAAGTAACAGAATTTGTATTTACATCTTCGTCCATTGCAGAAATTTGTGGGCCCAATGCTGGCTCTGTAGATATATGGGATTTTTCGAGTGAATTACACTTGCCTCCAGCACTATCGATGATGACATCCAGTAAATTTAGCAACTGAGAACAAATACAAAGTATATCCAGTCAGCACTGTCTGCAATTACATGAAAAAGGATGCACTAAAGATACCAATAAACCAAATCATCACCTGTTCAAGATGGGCTATGCTCCTCAAATAAAGGGGTTGTTTCAAGAGACTCAAAAGCATTGCAATGGATATGTATCCTTCATTGTTTTCACCCAGGTTTACTTGATCCTCAATAACCATCACAGCTTTGCCGCGTGCAATATCAGCACTATCTGGGTCTCCTGATGCAGGACGGTGGAGCCTAAGCTGAAGCAACATTTTTGCCACATATGGATGATTACGAGCAAGATAAGTGAGAGTTTCGAGGATTCTCCGTGAGAGCAATGGGGGAACTCCTGCACAATCAAACAAATATAAAAGGCATTCATAAACTCATCCACTGTTAACATTTTAAACACATTTTCAAAATAATATAAACGGCCACTGATGAAAACAAGCATGAGAAATAAGTGTTGCATCTTAAAACACATTTTCAAAATAATATAAACTGCCATTGAGGAAAACAAGCATGAGGAATAAGAAAACAGAAGTGGAATATGTGCACTAACTAAGCTGTCAACAGCTGTCCCACCGATCCAAGGACTATAAATGTTTGTACTCTGATTCAATCAATAATAGAACATACAATTCAGTTACAGATCCAGTTTCTCTCTCCTCTCTCTTTCTCTCTCTTAAGCTTTTCTAACTATCAACAATGGCGCCTTCAATTTCTATCATCACTAACAGACACCTAAATCCCAACATTACTTCAGAAAATTAAAATCAGTGTCAATTATGACATAGCACAAATAAAGACAAATCAAGTTTACTTACCATCAAAAGATTGAGGACGTGAGTACATTACATTGCTCTGACGACCATATAATCTGTACGGAGGTTCAACTGTACTACAATGACTGGAAGGCTTTCTTACATCAAGAATTAGTAAATCCATCAGAATTTTCACCAGAGAAGTTCTAGTTTCACTATGGGCACAAAGGTTCAAAAGAAGCCTTTGCAATTGACCTTTATATAATGGCTGCAAAAATTTAAAAACAGAATAAATAACAAATTTGTGCAGATTTTTAAGGACCTCTACCTAGTTCGTATGAAGTAATACCTGAACTATACGAAACAACCGAATCATGCCGTGCAAAGCTTCAGTGTCAACTAGAGGTTCTCCATCAGCTTCAAACACCTTAGTTGCACCAGACCTGCGTGAAGCAATGCTTCGTCCTATACCATCCATACCAGTACCGGTACCTTCACCATGTCTGGAAGTCTCACCTCTACGGCTTCTAGGATGCATTCCAAAGAGGGTACGGCTGTATCGATGTGCAAACCTCTCCCTTAACATATTTGCCTCAGCAACAAGAGCAGGAGTAAGGTTGGCAAGGACAGCATCAGATGACGTTAAAAGAACCTGAACAAAATTAGAAAGGATTCATCAGAGACAAACTCTCAGACTCACGTTTATGAAACTGGATACAACCAACAAACTTACCTCTTCTCGTAACTCAGAAGGAAATGTTGCAATTATTGAAACTGTATCCATTTCAACAGGTTGCCCTTCCAACTCCTGAGATTGATGTACCCTTTGTGCCTGCTGTTGAGCAAGAACTTCTGCTCGAATATCTGGGGGAAGAGCTGCAAGGAATTCTGGATCGATATCCCCACTGTTTTGAGATTCAGCATTAGATGGTCCAGCCACTTGACCCTGCTGAGTTGAAAGGACTTCAGCACGCAACTCCTGAGGAAGGGCGTCCAGAAAAGCAGGATCAATTGCTTCTGCTCCAGCATCATTGTTCACCTGCTGTTCACCTGCTGAACCATCATGATCTGCATCTCGGCTTGAATTTTCAGAAACTTCAGTAACACTGTGTAGAGATGCATCTCTCCCACCTAGAGGAGAAGAATGACCAAAAGACACGTTTGCTCTTCTTGTTCGTGCAGCCTGTGATTCACCTGCTATTCTATCTGCAGAAACCTGCCTTTCTCCGCCATCATCATGGCCGTCAGCACTTCCAATCTCAACATCTAGGCTCCGAAGACTTTCACCAAAAGTTGCCCCACTACCACTACTCTCTTGGCTGACAGCTTCAACATCCCGCACAGCTGCATCATTATGCTCAAACTGCATCTCAACTGCTTGAGAGTGAGTGTTTGATACATCTGCTTGCGGCGATCCATTTCCAGCAGGTCTGTCATCAGCATTGTTGTTATTGTTATCAGTTGACTCGTGTGTCACCATACCACCTTCCTGAGTTGCATTGCTTTCGCCTGGGATGTCTGCACCTGAACCTCCTGAATTGTGCATCTGGCTGGTCTCAACTATTTTACTATGAAGACCTGCTTCATTTGAGTTGTTATCAGATGACTTTTCAGGAGCAGGTCGCCTTAATTGAGAGACAAGCAACTCCTCAAGGCCCTGTGGTACAACCCCAGTGTTTGACCTGCCACTTTGCTGGTTATTATCACTCCACAGGTTTGAACGGTGTCCATGGCGTCCACTTCTCAGTGATCGAAAGATATTATCCAAACCCGTTGAGTTCTCTGTTGCACGATCTGAATTTTTTTATAAAAGTGTCACTATCGAAATGAGAAGTATAAATAAATCAAATAAAAACACTACTGTAATACAATGTAGAAATTCATAAAGTAATAGACCTGATTGCCCAGTAGACTGCTGGAATGAGGAAGAAGGTCCAACTAAAAGAGGATGTCGTGAAGGTGTAGAATTATCACCAGTTCTGCCCAAAAGGTTGTAAATAGATGTCGTCCGACCAGGGCGTCTAGAACCAAAAACTTCAACTGGCATCACATGAAGAGCCTCATTTGGAAAATTATTCTCTCTTCCAAAAACCTCAATATGATCAAATACATTAATTCCATTAATGCCCTCCTCAAGTCTAAGTATAACCCCATCTTCGTCCTCATCGTCCTCATCCTCGCCCTCTTCAAATTCATTCAAGAATGCGCCATAATCAGAATCAATCTCATCAGGATCAATTCCATCATGATCATCTTGATCTGTGTCAGGGTGTGGCAAGTGATGGACATCGTCTTCTTCAAAATCATTATTTTCCTCGTCATCTTCATCCTCATCTTCACCGTCAATTCCAGACATATCATCCTCGTCATCCTCATCATCATCAAGATTTTCTTGACCATGGGGTTGGATTTCAAATCGTATCTCCGCATTTTCAATTTCATCCTCACGACCTCTGGCATCCTCAGCAGTTTCATGCATATACTCATCCTCATTAGTAGCAGCAAATCCCCCATCAAAATCTTGATCGTGTTCCATATCATCAGTAACAGCTTCGGACCCACCATAAGACGGAATCACATTGTATGGCTCAACATGGTCAACTTGAAGGGAGTTGTGATTGACCTGAGATGTAGTTTCCATAGACTGAGATATGTTGTCAATATTATTTGTTCTTCCGTGACTGGGATCAGAATGCTTTGTTGAATTATCACCCTTCCCTGCACTCGAATCAACTGAATGAACATGCTCCTTGGATACCAACTCAAGAGCCTTGACAATACCAGTAGCCACTTTAGATGAGTCAGCATGGTCCAAGTCTATGACTTGGAGAGTACGAGTAAAAGATTTTACTAGACCAGCATCCATAAAGGTGGAAGAGGCCTCCGCTGAGATGCTTGAGCCAGCAGGTGTGCGAGCAGCCAAAACATCATTAAGTAGATCAACGAAAACCTGAATTTCATTGCCTGGTGGCTTAACACCAGTACATGAATCAACAAATTCATTTATAATATGACTTATCTCTGTAAAAATCCTCCTTCTTGCCTCCGTAGAACGAACACATGCAGCCACCATAAACTGGTTACCTCTGGTAGCTAGTTTCTGCCTCCAATCACCATCAGCTTTCTTGTCCTTTTTGGAATTTCGAGAATAAGGAAGAAAATCACGAAGAATGTGGTGGAATATTCCTTCCCCACTTAAATCAGATTGACTCTTTTGATAAGTTCCCCTAGTGCTGCTTACTTCAGCATCTCGCCGAAGCAGAACATGAACAGATGATGGGTACATCAATAATATCTCCGTCAGAAGTTTCAAAGTAAATACTATCTTTGCAAGTGATGCAGAAGCTTCCTGGCTATTGGTTTCATTCCCTTCGGAGACAGTGGCAACTGCCTTTCCTTTCCCCCTCACCGTACAGACATCAATGTCCATGTCACTTGATGTTGGTGAGCTAGGGACGATATTTGAGGCAGTGTCATCCTTCAAGGGTGGGACAACAAAATTATGTATGGACTCGAGAAGAAGCTCTATAACATTAACAAAACTTTGACTAGGTTTTTTGTGACTTTTGACACCCTTTGAATCATTAATTTTGGCATGACCATTTCCAGAAACAGCTGTGGTTGTACTTCCCAAAACAACCTTCCCATCATTATTCTGTCCTTTGTCTTTATCCTTCTCCTTCTCCTTTTCTTTATCCTTGGATTTGTCTTTATCACGATCTTTCAGCAAGACAATGTAAGGTCTTTCACCCACCATTTCAGCTTGGCAAACAGATTGAGCAGCTTGCATAAATATTATTGGATCACGGGAAATCACAGAAGATAAATTTAAAAGGAAATTGCGGGGATTGACCCTCCCATTTGGATGCCGGTTGGAAGCATCTACAAGACTGAGTTTTATCTCAGATTCCATTGCTTGCTGGAGAGTTTGCGGATCTTCAAGAATGTGACGAACAATACTAGCAGCAACATTGTCAAACCCAGAGAAGAGGCTACTAGTTGGCAAGGAAAGAAGTGAACTAAATCCACCAGCATCAAAAAAGGCAAGAGCAACGGAATGATTCCTTGTAAGATTGGAACATAGTAGCAGAAGAGCATGCATTGTGTCTGAGGGAAGTTGGTACTTCATACAACTACAGGCAATCTCAACAAGTCTCTTCTGCTCATGTATATCTGCAAACTTGGAAGACAGTCCCAAAGCAGACTGTAAGTTGTGTTGCTTATCTACATCAATAGTAATTGATGTCTGCTTACTATTCACAACCTCCTTCTTCAACTGCTCTACAATTTCAGAATTCAGTTTTTCATCAACTTGCAACAGCCTGTCTAATGCAAGAAAAGCAGCTGTGACCCATTTTGGCGCCTGACGTTTATCCCCCTGATCAAGACTTGAATCCCACTGGTGAAGTATATCTGACGCAATTTTGATGAAGTCACTCTTTGAAGCAGCTTCCCGTGCTACAACATCCTCATTAAGAATTAAAGCAAGAACATGAAACAGTGCAGCCAGCATGGTATTATTTCCATGACTAGAAACCAATCCACATTCCTTGATCCGGTCAACAATAAAAGTGACAACATTAGATCTATATCTGCCATCATCATGAGAGCATATCATTACAAGCAAGTCATGGACAGGAAAAGCTAAAGATTCCTTTTGCAAAAGCTTTGTGCAAGTTGATAACAACTCATCAACAGGAGGAAGTTGGACCATCTCTTCCTCGAGCTGTTGAGCATTGTCATTTGCAGCAGCTTCCTTTACGTCTGATTCAGAGTTTCCAAGGGACATGGCGAGTGCCTGAGCAAGTTCATCATCTTCCGGTGTGTCCTCTGGATGGGAAAACAGCCACTCCATTGCCAACTCCACACTATTTGTCCCCACCTGCCTCAAAGCTTCTTCAGCTCTAGACCTGGAAAAACCCATCTCCGCAATTGTTGAAATTGTTGTTTCGTTAGGAGGAGGCCCGGTAATACGAGCATTGCTGCCGCCACTTACATTTTTCACTTCAACCCCTGAATAAACATGCCTAATCATAGAGATAACCATAGAAATAAAATCATGGCTACGATCAACAAACTGGGGATGAATCCAAACTGGAAGCACTGCCTTCAACACCATAGATTGGAGGACCTTCACAAATATCTCCGCATTCCGCGGGAAAGGGGCATCACCACTTGTAAGGGGTTGTGCAAGTAAGTGCTTTGTTGATGACGATAATATAAAAGAAGAGGTCACTAGATGGTCCATAAGTTTACCATAGCTAGCTAAAGCACTATAAATCCATGAATGATCTGTATCTTTCTTGTCATTAAGTTTTGCATTCCCATCCTCAGTTTCCATAGGTGATGCAGGGGTAACTGTGAAGAGCAATTGACTAGTAGCTTCAAATGTGGTCAATACAGATTGAATAACACCACGCCCATACAAACAGTTCAGTAGAACAGGATTGCAAGAATCTGGCCTCTCCATTAATATAATATCAAAAAAGTCCATGACTTTGCCAAAATAACAACATTTTGTTGATATTGAAGCTTCAGTTACATGGTCAACAAAATTCATGTGATCTAAAGCAGTGCATGCAAAAGTAGAAGCCACTGATTTTGAAGCAGGGGTTACGCTCACAACATCATCACGTCGGCGAGAAGGTTGCAGCATTATTTTTCCCAACTCCTGGAACAAATGAGTAATGTGAAATGAAAGTGATCTGACCATGTCACAGCAAGAAGTAAAATACGTCCTCTGCTTGTCGCATTCCTTATTATTAGCCCCAGAAACATCCACAGACCCAGAATTGTGCAGCTGATTACTGGAATTCAACCGCCTGTTTGAAGGACCAACAGAATTTGTTCGGTGTTGAGAACCAGTGGAACGGCCCAAATCTCGATACAGGTTAATAAGATCAAAAAACTGGGATTCCATACCCCAGCCTGAAGTCCGCCTTCTGAGTAATGGATCAAGAATCTGCCTGAAAGAATTGAACCTTTGATCATCAGTTTCATTTGCATCAACTTCGACCTGTTGTGAGTCGGTAGCAGAACAGGCACCATCATTTTCTGTCTCAGGCTTCGTATTTTCAAGTAGAGCAATTTGCCACAAAATTTCACGGTGAACATGGCCAATGTTTTCAAGAACATCCTTGCTGTCATTTCCAAATTCTGTAAGTAAAGCAGTCATCCAACGGTTGTCTTTTGAAGCAGCAAGAAAGAGAAGGAACTCAACCAGGAAAAGTGAAGAAAAGGTGTTGTTTTCAGTTGTCATCCTTGGATCTAGTAACAAAGGTCGTGGAGCTACACCAAAACCAGCTATTGCTATCTTCAAGTGCTCCCTAAAAGCGGAACAGAAAGCACGTGCTAGGGGAGTGGAGTGATGTTGTGTGAATCCTTTAAATACCATGGTGCTATGCAAAGCAATAGACATGCCATCTGAGGATTGTGCAATAGCTGGTCGTAATAACAGCTTCAATAAAGCTTCAATTCCAGATTTTTCCACAAATAACCGACAGGTTTCAGCATTTTCCATAGTCCGGTGAACCAATACCATCAGATGAAAAATGCATAGCTGGACAAATTGCTCACCCTTTATCCCTTCAGCAGCAGAATCATCTGAACCTACCAGGCAGCAACGGCTTTCATTTCCCTTATCTTCGGAATCTGTTTCCATTGCACTGCTCTCAGTATCTTTTCCTGAAGATCCTGTACCATTACCGTCTCCAAAGGATGCAATCTTATGAATGATTTCAATGATAATGTCAACACCAGTACTTCTCAACGAAGATACATGTCGTAGAAGTTCCTCCACAGAATTTGCCAAAGGAACAATAGCCTCATTCATGGCTAAGACGTACTTTTTGCTTGTGAAGATGTCAACAAGGAACTGCAGTGATGAAGTTTCTTTAACAACCTCTAAGCCTTTGGCATTAAGACAAATGGCCCCAAGACCATTTGGAATGCATGTCAAAGCCTTCGACGAAGGAAGTATTCCAGATGCAATGGAAGATAAAAAAGCATCAGGCAGACCCATTTCATGCAGAGCAGAAAAGCATGTAGGATCTTTGTGGATCATTTCACTCATAACAGTAACAGCTGAATAATAAATTTCACCTCCAAATTTATTTACATTCTGAAAAATCGAGACCAGAGTTGCCGGCAATGGACTATCATTAGAGTGTTGAGATCTGGTAGGGTTAGCAGGGTTATATGTTGCGGAACCAAGAGCCTTAAGGGACACTTTTATGAGTCTCTTCTGACTGTGAAGCTGATCAGCATTACGTCTTGAGCTTTCACCAGTGAGCAACAGATTATCATTTTCTCCAACAAAACCAATGACCCTGTGAACCTCGGTCTGCAATCTTTGAGCCAAAAGCTCAATACCCCCCAACTCTTTAAACAAAGATACAGCCGAGCTACTATAATCCATAAGCTTCTGAAGGGTTTTGACGGCAAAACAAACCAGATGAATGTGGGCAAGATCAGAATCTTCCAGCAGAGGCAAGAATGTGGGTACCATACCAGACCCTCTAATATTACTCCCAGAAGATGAAGTTGACACCACATGCAGCAAATAGAACTGAAGAAGTGCCTCAACAAAACCAAGGGAAGATGAATCATTAGAACTCTTCAATGACAAAATAGCCCTCTGAAGTACATTCAAGAGAATCACACGATTCCCTCCTGTAAAAGTCATATTAGATCCACTGAGTATCCTTGCCCTCTCATGAGATGATGTATATGCTGCTAACTGAGCTCCTAATGCAAGCATTGCAAGTGTTCTAATCGATCCAGATATGGTTTTTTCAGAACGTACAACTTTAACCAACTCATTTGTATATTCTGGTTCGTTAGCAAAAAAGGAAACAAGCTCGTCATGAGCATCACTGGACTGGACCAGCACAATGAAAGCAAGAATACAAATCTTGTCGTAAAGCCTGCTTATTCTTGGAGACTGGAAGGCACGAGCATATCTGATTCTTGTGAGCAATGAGAATCGGAGCTCTGGAGGAACACTATATTGCTCAATGCATCTCTTCAACAATGACAGGTCATCTTCTTTGCACAAATGCATATTTGGCATGTGTATAACTCTCAAGCTTGAGGTAACTGTGTCTACGCTTTGATCCTTGTTTTGGGCACAGGATCCGTGCACCTCAAAATAAAGAGTAGAACCTACACGGAAATTGGATTGGTCACTACCATTTTCAGCGTCAGAAGGAAACGAACACTGTGCTTCATCGTGGACTTTCTCGTTTGCCATGACACAAGAGTACAGCCCAAGGCCCTCCTCCTTGCTTCCCCACCCTTGTGCTAGGGACAGGAGATTGCTGTTCACTGAACCACATCCAACCATCTTTGAACTTCCATGAAGCTTAGAGGGGTTTATTTTTACAAGAGCAAAAAGAGTTTCTAATGTTGCAATAATAATCTCAGGATCTGTTGAAGCTAGTAAAAGCTTGAAGTGCTGAAAAGAAAAGGAGATATATTATTATATCAGGAAATAACAATGTCAGATAAAAAAATGAATGAATCACTTGACTAAAATAGATGATAGAATGAAATAAATAAATCAAATTAAGGCTGCAATTGAAATAGAAAATAATATCTTTACAATTTACCTCTAAGCCATCAAAGGTACTCTTGTTTGGACAGTTTTCAAAAATTATTTGCATCACCCGGAGTATTTGCAGAATTGCATGTTTTGGTAATGGGGTGTCATCTTCTAGATTATCCGACAGAGTTAGGTCATTTCGACATAACAAATATGTCTTGAAGTATGTATCAAAATGAAGCAACAATGGCCTCCAATGATGAAAATTCCCCTGATGTTAAAATTAATATTAATATGTAAGGCATGTGACAGGAAAAAATAAATACTATATGCGCAAATGATCATGTTATTACCTTATTGTACTCCCACCAAAAGCCAGAGAGGGGTAAAGCTATATCTTGTAACGGACATTGGATGACCTTCTCAATGAAAGCTTTGATCTTATGAGGCTGAAATCAATTAATTGCCAAATCAGATTACATTACACCAGTAATAAGGGAATGAATGAAAGTAAAAAGCCTAACCCATTACACTTTCTGGCAAGTGTTACTTAATAATCAGATTTTGAAGGTATGTATATAGACAATATTGCACATATGGGTAACAACCATCTATGCCAGTACGAATACCAACATTTAACAAAGTTGTATACTTGGATCGATACATGCATCGATGCCCATACTCAATCGGCTCCTAAGATCTAATGCACATGCTTTACTGATATGGAAATGTCCTCCCTTTGACAGAAAATGGCATGTTACTACAAAAAATGAATATTAGAGATTACGCTACTGCCGGACCCCATCACATATTGCACAAATTACTAGGAACTCAAAATTATAAATTCTATCAGGAAATAATTTGCGAATCGCCGCATTAATGGCAAATATTCTACCCGATCACCGATTGAAAATCAGGGTATCCTAAATTGGAGGATTTAAAAACACCACGCGTTGAAGCAAGAGTCGGTGTTAAACCAAGGGTCAGTTTAAGCACGTGTAATATTATTATACACTATCAACTTTGGAGGCTGATTTTCAATTTGCAACGTATATTTTGAATAATGCTAGACTTTTGCGGGATATGACAGTCTGCATTGCTAGTAACTCAAGTCTGACACAGATACCCAATCTTTAGAAGATTTATCCTCCTGTCCAAGGATCTCTCTCACATGTAAGCTTTCATTGAGATGAAAGCTTCTAGTTCCTAGCTAGATGTAAACCTTTTGTTTTCATTAGTTTCTTTATATGCTACTACTGAAATTGGAGGTTTGAAATGTTGGCATGGTCTCCTTATACAAATCAATGGTCCACAAATTCTAGGGTGGCATTGATAACTATCTAATCTACATTTCGTTGCATATTATTATTAGTTATTACTATTAGCAAAAAGATATCTTCAGTAGAATATTGATTCAAACACGCCAACAAACAAAATACAAACTGCAATACCATAATCATTTTTGCAATACCAAAGAGATTGATGGTTTTTGGACTTAAATTCAAACACAGCAACAAACAAAATGCAAACTGCAGCTTTGATTAATCTCTACATCACAACTATTGATTCTTATAATGGTTTCCCTAGATACATACCAATTACAACCTGAATCCACATAACTTTCAGCTAAAAGATTCACTTCTTTTTTTTTAAGTAACTTCAGGAGATACCATAAACTTAAGCTCTTGACAAGTAACGGAAAAGAAACCCATTTTTGCTTTGTTATTTCCCTAGAAGCCGACGCATTTATGAACTTCAAATGACATACAGAATTTGTCAAAATGATCGGGAAAGAAAAAAACAAAAAACATAACTAACCAATCGAAAAAACCAATCAAAACTCATGACTTGCAAAAGTCTCAAACACATTCCATATCAGCCAATAAAAAATTAAATTTTCAATAGAAAAATAGCATCGCAAATGCAGTAACCTAATATCAAATCACACAGCCTTGAAGGAAATACTTTTTTTCTTCTAAAGAACCTAGCGGTGAAACTCACGCCTATTAAGTTTGAAAAGTAGGGAACTGCAGGTTCGAACCCACACCCCAACATATTCTAATCGAAAAAACAATCAAAACTCATGACTTGCAAAAGTCTCAAACATATTCCATATCAGCCAATAAAAAACTAAATTTTCAATAGAGAAATAGCATCACAAATGCAGTAACCTAATCAAAAATTACACAGCCTTGTAGGAAATACTTTTGTTCTTCTAAAGAACCTAGCGGTGAAACCCGTGTGTATAAAGTTTGAGAAGCAGGGAAGTGCGGGTTTGAACCGCACCCCAACATACTCAAATCGAAAAAACAATCAAAACTCGTGACTTGCAAAAGTCTCAAACATCATATTCCATATCAGCCAATAAAAAACTAAATTTTCAATAGAAAAATAGCATCACAAATGCAGTAACCTAATCAAAAATTACACAGCCTTGTGGGAAATACTTTTTTTCTTCTAAAGAACCTAGCGGTGAAACCCATGTGTATTAAGTTTGAGAAGTAGAGAACTGCGGGTTCGAACCCACACCCAAACATATTCCAATAAAACAAAACAATCAAAACCATGACTTGCAAAAGTCTCACATATTCCATATCAGCCAATAAAAAACTAAATTCTCAATAGAAAAATAGCGTCACAAATGCAGTAACCTAATCACAAATTACACAGCCTTGTAGGAAACACTTTTTTTCCTTCTAAAGAACCTGGCGGTGAAACTCACGCGTATAATTAAGTTTGAGAAGTAGGGAACTAAGGGTTCGAACCCGCACCCCAACATACCAAATGTCCTGGCAATTTTTTACCCAATGAACGGGGACAAAAAAAAAACATTTTTTATCAACAAGACAGATAAATGAGCCCCGGCATACCAAATGTCCCGGTAGTATTTTACCATATGAACCGGGACAAACAAAAACACATTTTTTTATAGACGAAACAGATACATAAACACAATAAAAATAAATTTAAATTAAAGGGTTTAATCGATATGATTTAAAAAACAACCCTTTTGAACCCTACTAACAAGTAAAACAATAAATAACAAGTATTATAGAGAGAATAGTGACTAACAGGTTCAGAATCAAGCTTTATAGATGGACCAATGGAACCTTCGTTTGATAAAAGCTGTCGAAGCCTCGAATGCCAACTTGATCTTAGGGTTGTCATCTAACCCTAAACTTCTCCACTGTGAATAGCTACTGCCACAAATAAATTCAAATTAAAAACCCTTCAAAATCAAAATCAGTATACAAAAACAACACAGAATTAATTCGTTTTATTATTAACCAAACTAAAACCGTTCAAATTGAAACACAATCGGTAATAAACAAGAAATCATATTCAAATTCAATTACTCAGTATCGCATATGAAAAAATTAAATAAAAAATTAAATAAATGTTTAATCTGTTTAATCGATACCTGAGATATTAGAGAGAAAGCGATGGATGCATACACATCGAAGAATCGAAATCGAAAGAATTAGGGTTGCAATTAGAAATCGCTGTGAAAATTGTTAATGTGTTTTTTGTATAACGAGTAAGGTTTAGCCCTTTCTGAAGCAAAGCAAAAAATGGAGTGTGCGTGTATATGTATTTGTGTTATATACACTCTCGCTACTTAGGGTGCAAGTATATTCTACCAACAAATTGTGAAATTAAAGCCCATTATCGTTGCCCCTAGGTTAAAAAAACACTCAAATTTAATTTTTAGAAGTTTTAGTCGTTTGATGAACTAAGTCGATTCGAATCATGATCGAGTGATATGTTACTAAATGAATCATCGTTGTTTTAACTTTGAATCTTTGTGGTTTGTGATTTTTATTTACTTAATTGTTATGAAGCACGAACATCTTAGGAGTAGGTGTGTTGTCGTGACTGGTTATAAAAAAAATCTTACAAAAAGAAGCGGAAGAAGAAGTTTTGGCCGTAAAAAAAAATCTTATTTGTTTTAGGCAAAACAAAACTAAATCATTTCATTGATGAATAATAGGTACATACAAAACGGTGCATCGTAAACGATATGGGGCTAGGAAGGGATAATGCATCTCTGGCTATACTGTGAGCGGTCTTATTTGCTTGTCTCCTTACAAAACGTTCAGAAAGTTGTTGTATGATGACAACAAATTCTTACAACACATAACAATATCAGCAAGTTCGTTAGGAGGGATAATGTCAGAATTCACGACATCCAACACAATTTTACAACCTGACTAAGAGACAATGAATTGCATGTGTTGTGCAAAAGCAATTTTGATGGCTTCAAGGATATTGATTGTGCATGCCTAAGATGGAGAAACAAATAATACCTCTTAATTTGACATGTCAATAATGATTTGTCTCATCTCTTATCTCTTATTACTTAAAGTTAACCCGTAAACAATATTTTGCCCTAGATTTATCCTAATTTCTCTGCTTAATTTTACTATATTAACCGTATTTAATTTAATTTAAACAAAATGTTATATGGCATAATTTCCCTCCAACTTAAACTAATTATCCTATTTTTATGAAAAACAGAACAAGATCGTTTCCAAACTAATTATCGAAATCGTTTCAGATCGTTTCCAACCTAAACTAATTATCCTATTTTTATGAAAAACAAAATAAAATCGTTTTCAAACTAATTATCCTATTTTTATTGAAAAACAAAACAAAATCGTTTCCAAACTAAATATTAAAATCGTTTCCATCGTTTCTCATAGATTATGTTCAACCGATTCAACTTTCCAAGTTTAGTTAATCACAAATTTCAATTTTCTATGTTATTGCATACTATATATATTCTTGATTCATCTCCTCAGTTTTATTGTTTCTCGTGGGACTCATTTGCCTTCTTTTTTCTTTGCTCGATTCACATCTTCCTTCTCCAGCTTTTATGTTTTCCTCTGATTTTCTGTTATTGATCTTTCAAATGGTTGGAACCCTAATTCTATCTCCTAAGATTACTCATGCAAACAGGGACCCGTTGTTCTATTTTGATTTTAATTTTCTTTCTTAAATTGTTCTATTTCTTATAATTTCTTGAACATTCAGTATCAAGTAGTTTTTATGTTTGTTTCATCATGTTTATTTGATTTAAATGATTCTTTTTTCTATTTGGATTGAAATGATGTTTCACATATATATAAAACTTATAATATTGAGTTAGGGAGCAACAATTTTGTGATTTTCTTCATCTCTGGTAATTGATACTATTCCTGCTCAAAATTGTATTAATATCTTGAGATATAGATCATAAGATGAGGTTGTTTGATTGACCGTTTTTTATTTAATTTTTTGGATATTAACATCCTTGATTATTACGGTTTAGTGTCTTCAAGATATTAATCAGTTAATTAGTGCTTCTTATTTGTCATTTTTCAATACTCATCTTTAATTTGTTTATGGTGGTGCGGCAGGGATCATGAATATGAAACAACTGGTGGAATCCAAAATGTTCCGAAGCACCTTTATGATCAAACTGAATGGATTTGAGTTCAAATTTGTTGGCTTAGCCAGTGAGAAGGGAATTGGTGTGTTTGCTCTCTTACATACTTTGCCTCTGATTACATTTGTCCTTCATGACGGGAGACCGTTTGGGTATCACATTTAGTTTTTCCTCATTTCTATACAACTCTTAATAGTTCTGCCCTTGATAGAAAAAGGCAACCAACAGAGCAACCAGTGTAGTTTTCATGTTTGTATTCTTCTTATCTTTATGTTTTGTTTTGCTAACTATTTGAAAATTAGAAACAACGTTAGTTTTATCCATAAGAATTCAATTGTGAAAGTATGCTTGAACATTATGATTTACTTGGAAAATTTGAATAGGCTTCAATACCTTTGTAATCTAACAATTTTATCAAGCTTCTAAACTATTAAGTTCATATTTAAGACACAGAACCCTCCTTATAATGATTTATTGTTGTTAGTCATGTTACTTGCTGCCACCTTTAGGGTCCTTCTATTGGTTTGGGATTTAATTATTTGTTCATGATGTTGTGTTTTTCTTCATTCTATTATAACCGTGAATGAATGGGAGTTGAGTTTCTTGAATTGGTAATACGTGAAAACATATGGTTTTTTTGTATACTTTGAATCCTTTTCTTGTCTCATTTGAATTGATTATGTTGGATTCATCCGTAATTGACACTAGGTATTTGAGAAGCTCCCTATCATGGTTCTTGATCTAGAGTTTAATGAGATTCACCTGTTTAAGGTTTTGCAGCTTACCAAAAACAGAATTTCAAATTTTTAGTAGATCAAAGGGGAAACTTGCAAGAAAAGAGAAGCTGACAGTTGTCTCTGGAAATAAGTCATGTGACCATTAAACTAGTCATTTCACTTTCTCATCTTCAATGTAAATTCTCGGTGATTCTGCCATCTATGTTTTGGGGTTTTCAAATCCAAACCGATTCAAAATAAAACCGCAAACCGATCCAAAAAAATCGAAAACCGCAAAAAACCAAATATTTTTGGATGTGTTTGGATGTTGTTTTGGAAAAACCGCTATGATCGGATCGGATTTCGGATTGCCTTTTCAAAACCGAAACGCAAGAGTAAATTTTTATACTTAATTATTATTTTATTAGTATTATATATTGCATTAATATATTTCTTATTGGCATTTAATCTTATATATTGCATTAATTTAATCTATATTATTACTACTTCATCTATTTCAAATATAATCAATCATTTTCATTGTGTAATGTTAACTTTTTAAATAAATTTGTGTGATATTTTATATCAAACCTATTATTTTACGGTGTATGAGTAATATTAATATTAATAAAAAAATTACATGTTGCACTTTGGATATCCAAAAACCGATCCAAATTAAACCGCATATATTTGGATCGGATCGGTTCGGATTTTTTTTAACATAATCATCCAAACCGAACCGAACCGCACATGATTTTTATTTTGGATCGGTTGATTGTTTACCTCAAAACCGATCCAAATCGAACGGCAAACACCTCTTAATCACTAGCTGCAATTGAAATTGGAATTATGATTCCAACGTTGTTGCTATTCAAAGATAATGGTTACCATTGTAATTTGAATAACGTTTCCAATGTATTCAAAGTGTTCTATCTATTAGTAAACCACGCTCCATTCTTATTAGTCCACATAAATGTATTCTTGAAACATGTAATGAAAAAGACAATTTGACTACTTAATTTTAAGCTAAAAAGTAAAGATACGTTATATTAGCCTCTTTCTTTTAGTATAAACTGAATAGGATTTTTACTATCTAATTTTGATGTTAATTCTTGCTATAAGTTGTTATTCCTTACCGTAGATAATAGTGTTAAACCATGTTTTATCTCTAATATTGTTATTATTCCGATTTTTATGTTGGTCAATTTAAAATATGACCCTGGAATTTGGCAAAAGCAAATTCTTGCTATACAATTCTTGGTCAACTTAAATTTTGACCCATGAATATAGCAAAAGCAAGCAAATTGGTTTATTGTATTGTATTTTTATGTTAATTCTTGATATAAGTTGTTATTACCTTATATTAGATAGTAGTGTTAAACAATTTTTTTTATCTTTATTAAAAAAATCATTTTTTAATCTCTAATATTGTTATTGTTTCTATTTTTAGTGCATCTTATACTATATGAGTATTGAAACTTATTTTGAATATAAATAACATGATGGTTAAAAATTCTCTTATTTTTATGTTATTTTTTTCATGCTTATAGCATAATCTCAAAATCTTATGTTAATTTTATACCAGTTCTATATATAACGTATAAAGTATTTGTTTTTAATTTAATTCAATAATAAACACCAATGCAGAAAGAGTAAATCTTAGGGAGTCGCTGAAACATGTTGGTGTCTATCTACCGTCTCCTGTTCTTTCTCATGGACAATTTTGTGTCGCAATATCAAGGGTTACTTCAAGGGATGGTTTAAAGATATTGATCAATGATGAAAACGGCGAAGATACCGATGTGACGTCAAATGTGGTCTATGGAAAAGTTTTCCGTAATGTGTAGGACTTTGTTATGTGGTATTGTTTTTCTTGCATGTTGTTACTATTTATATGTTGACAAACTTCCAGATTTTGTTATGTTCACTAAACTATGCCATTAAATTGTTATGTTATGTTACAGTACAAAAATCGATGTCATAGAAATATTATGATATGGTACAGTACCAACATCTCTGGTAATTAATATTATTAATTGAACTAGGACAATTATGACATTCAACTAAACTATTTTGTTACATGTTATCGTCTAATACTATCTTCGATATGCGCACGGGTCGATGGTCTAGTTGAGTCTTAAAAACACGAGCCACAACCCGTGATGGAATTGTTGTGCAGAGCGTACAATCAGTGTTACACTTCACAACTGCAATGACGTTTTTCTCAAATAACATCATATGATGTACTATGAACCGAGTGTTTTGCGTGTTGCAGACAACTCCATTCGTTGAGAATATCTCTTGCAAGATTCACAATGACATTAGATTGAGTGTCGGAGCCATCTTGTGGCTTATATAATTCGTTTTTCCATTATATTTTTAGAAAATTTTCTATTAAAAATACTTTACAGTGGACCGTATTTCACATTACTTCAAAGTATTCTTTCTTCGTTACTTATCGGAGATAGGTAGTTTTGGGTCATTTTATGACAAAATCATCCATCTACGTCTTTTATTTTTCTTTTTTTAATCTAAACAAGTAGTTACCCGTAGATCAAGTTTTTTCTTCTATGTTTTTCTCTGATGATTTAGATTTTAGTCGTATGGGTGCAACGTTGTCTTGTTCGTCAATTTTTTTCCTTTTTGTCTAAATAAGTAATTTCTCTATGGATAAAAAAAATTGTGTTTTTCTCATGATTTATGTTTTGTTGTTTTTTTGTCTCGTACGACCTGTGTGACATTATTTGATTGTCTGGTCACTTTCATTTTATGACTAGTAAAAAACGAAGGAATGCAATTCAGTGTTTCGTGGTGAATGGTCAGTTGATTAAAGGGGCTGCCAATGTCCGAGCGGCTGTGTTATCTCATTTTTCTGATCATTTTCAAGCTCACAGAATGCCACGGCCTAGTATGGATGCTCTTCAATTTAGGTCGCTGTCTTGTCGACAAACGACTGGATTGATCAAGCCTTTTACGTTGGAAGAGGTTAAAGTCGTGGTGTGGGACTGTGATAATTACAAATGCCCAGGTCCGGATGGTATTACTTTTGGATTCATAAAGGACTTTTGGCATATTCTGAAGGATGATGTGATGCGTTTCTTGGTGGAGTTTCATAGGAATGGAAAGTCGACTAAAGGGATAAATAGCACGTTCATTGCGCTTATTCCTAAGGCTGATAATCCGCAGCGGTTGAATGACTTTTGTCCAATTTCGTTTGTGGGTAGTTTGTACAGAATTTTGGCGAAAACTCTTGCTGATAGGCTTCATTTGGTGATTGGTTCAGTAATATCTGAAACTCAATCGACTTTTGTTAAAGGTCGTTAGATTCTTGATGAGATTTTGGTGGCAAATGAGGTAGTTGACGAAGCTAAAAAATGTAAGAAAGAGTTGCTTCTTTTTAAAGTCGATTTTAAGAAAGCATATGATTCAATTGATTAAAACTATCTAGATGAGGTGATGTTGAAAATTAGGTTCCCGACTCTTTGGCGGAAGTGGATAACAGAATGTATTGGGACAGCTACAACCTCAGTATTGGTGAATGGATCACCTACCGATGAGTTCTCTTTGGAACGAGGGTTGAGACAGGGTGACCTTTTGTCGCCTTTTCTTTTTCTCCTGGCTGCAGAGGGTTTTCATGTGCTGATGAAATCACTGACAGATAACAGTTTATTGTCCGGCTAAAAAGTGGGGAGGAACGGCCCGGTTTCGGTTTCTCATTTGCAATTTGCAGACGACACTCTAATCTTGGGTGAGAAATTGTGGGCTAATGTTCGAGCTATGCGAGCAGTTCTTATTCTTTTTGATGTAGCATATTTACGTATATCAAAAGTAAGTATTTATATATCGTCTCCTCAGGGACTAGTGCGATATCATGGATCATTCGACTTTGATTACCATTTTAAGTTGAAAGAGTAATTTGTTTGTTTGTTTAAAACCTAAATATCTACGTTATAAGATTATAACTTGAGATTGATAGGGCGTAAAACTTGTTAGGATTAGAGTTCCTTAATCAAGCGTCACACGTAACCCAAAGATCATGCATGGATTCTAGCTTTCCTTTGATATTACCACGTATCCCTCGTCAATATCATTCGTGTCCAAATAATATGGTGACTTCAATTGTATTGTTTAATCGTCGATGTCTCGCACTATTAAACGATCCAAGAGTCGTTCCTATCATTCAATCGATGATTTCTCAATCTCTTAAATGATAGAAAAGCATTAAGTTCGGATACAAAGAGTGGTTATCTCAACATCAATTCCATGTCTAGAATTCATGTTTGGATAGAGAATTATTCTAAACCTAGATTCAAAAGTATTTTTCAATCACAATTAAATCAAACATGAATAATAAAATGCAAGAATAATCTCCATATCAAATGAAATACTAGAACCATACATTTATAGATCAATTGATTACATGATTAGCTAAGATCAAGTACCTCTGATCCCAACAATGGAGATTTAGCTACTCATTGTCATGGAAGCCTTGCAAGAATGAATTGAAAGGAAAAGATTCATTACAACTTTGTGATTTCTCACCAAATGTGGAAGAATCCAACTTCTATCACTCTCACTCTATGAGGACCAAGCCCTATCTCTCTCTCCAAGGATCTATCTGTATTTCTTTGCAATAATAGCTTACTCCCTCAAGAAATGATCAAGGGCTATTTATAAGCTTTCCCATCTGCATCAACTCGCCTCGCGAGTTCCTCTGCTCGCCATGGCGAGTTGAGGTTTCTTCCCTAGTGGTTTTGTGCCACGTCATCACGGGGAGTTTTAGCCGCCCTTGCACGCCTCCCGAGTAACTTCACTCGCCATGGCGAGCAAACCTGTGCTTCTGCCTATTTTTTCCTTTGATAACTCGCCATGGCGAGTAGGGTGCGAGCTGGTGGCGAGCAAATGCGCCTCTCTTTCTATTTTCTTCTTTGATAACTCGCCACTACGAGCTGGGTGCGAGTTGAGGGCGAGCAGATGTGTCTTTCTGCCTATTTTTGGCCTTGTTGCCATTTGTTTCTTGTTTTCCATCTTTGCTCAGTGCCTTGAGTAATTTTCCTGCAAAATTAGGTAAAGTAAAATAGATAAAGCGTAAAAGGATCATAATCAATTATTTCTCGGCTTTTTCCTTAATAACTTGCAAAACAAGTAACAAAAGTGCCATAAATCTTCATTAGAATTACTACTTCCTGACACTTATCACTTTTTCAAGACTTGTCTGGTTTAAAAGTTAATTTCTCGAAGAGCATGTTAGTTGGGGTGAATATTCCCGCCTCTTGGTTATCTGAATCAGCTTTGGTTTTGAATTGTAAATTGGGTTCTATTCCGTTTTTGTACCTTGGGTTGCCTATTCGTGGAGATGCGCGTCGGTTGGTTTTTTGGGATCCCCTTATGAAGCGCATAAATTCTGGACTGTCAGCTTGGAGTTCGAGATACTTGTCTTTGGGTGGTCGTTTGGTTTTGCTGAAGTCTGTCCTGTCATCGTTGCCTGTTTATGCTCTTTCTTTTTTCAAGGCTCCGTCAAGTATTGTATCCTCTATCGAATCTCTTTTTATTATTATTATTATTATTATTATTATTTTTTTGGGGGGGGGGAGTGTAAACCACAGGAAAATATCTTGGATTGATTGATAGTCTATTTGTCGGAGTTAGGAGGCTGGTAGGTTGGAGGTAACGAGAATTAGGGATTTTAATATTGCATTATTAGGGAAGTGGTGCTGGAGGTTGTTGGTGGATAGAGATAGTTTATGGTATAGGGTGTTGTCGGCTCGTTACGGGATGAATGGGGGTTGTATTAGAAAGGGTGGTTGTGAAGCATCTGTTTGGTGGAGGGATGTTTCTGCGATGCGTTCGGAGGAGTGGTTCGGCGGTAATGTTAGTTGTTTTGTGGGAGATGGCAAAAATACTTTCTTTTGGACGAATGCTTGGGTGGGTGGAGTGTCTTTCAGTGACCGATTTAATAGATTGTTTGAGTTGTCGATGCCGAAGAATGAATCAGTGTTTAGTATGCATACGTTAGGTTGGGGGATAGATGGGGCGGCGTGGTGTTGGAGGCGTGGGTTGTTTGCGTGGGAGGAGGAGTTAGTGGGGCAACTTAGGCTTTTACTATGAAATGTCTCTTTGCAGGTTGACAGGGTCGATAGGAGACTATGGCGGTTGGAAACATCTTCCATATATACTGTTAGAAGTGCATGTAATTTTTTGACTATTACTGCTCCTGTTGATGCTGCGGTGTCTGTGCCTGTGTCTTCTTTCTGGCATAAGGAAATTCCTTTGAAGGTGGTGTTATTTGCTTGACGATTGTTACGTGATAGGTTGCCTACTAAGGATAACCTTTATCGTCGTCACGTTGTTGGTTTCGATGAGCAGTCTTGCGTTGGTGGTTGTGGGGAGGTGGAAACATCTTCTCACTTATTATTACATTGTAATTTTGTTGGGACTGTTTGGAATCATATTTTTAGGTGGATTGGAGTATCTTCTGTTCTGCCTTTGGATGCTTCAAGTCATTTTCATCAATTCAATCTTATTGGAGGCGCTGCTAAAACAAGACGTTTCATCCTTCAGGTTATTTGGTTTGCTACAGTGTGAGAGATTTGGAAAGAAAGAAATAATAGAATATTCATTGATAAAAATTGCTCCATATTACAAGTGGTAGACAAGATAAAGTCCTTAACTTTCATGTGGTTGAAGAGGAAATATGTTACTCTCCCCTCTAATTATCATGGATGGTGGCTAAGTCCGTTTACCATCTTAGGAATTGGTTAATTGTTTATTTATTTCATGTTTTGTTTCTGTGGTAAGGAGGTTGCCTTGTAATTATTGCTCAGGCAGAGTTTGTACTTTGGTGTTACTTCCTTAACACACCTTGTGTGCTAGGAAGACCTTTTTGATGAGGGTAATATATTTCATTTTAGCCTCTTAGAAAAAATAGAAAAAAAAATATAAAAAATAATCTACATGTTGGAAAAAGAAAGTCGAAAGCAAAAGAAACAGTTCGAAATCGACAAAGTTGTTGGATTAAGAATTTGATATCCCCTTATTCGTTCGTTCTAGCGAAGAAGAGAATCAGCCCTAAAATTCAATTCAATTCAAGGGTTTTCTACAATTTCAATGTCGAATTCGCTTAGAGGTGGATCCTTTTACGGCGATGCCGCCCCTTTCCGATCAAGGTATCAAACACCCTTCCTCTCTCTCATTTTCTTCGATTCAAATCAATTGATATTGAAATGTATGAATTGAATTGCAGAGAGGGACTTAGCACCAGAACCCCTGCTGCATCCTCCGATGAAATTCAATTGCGTATTGATCCTGTTGGTGATTTCGATGATGAAATTACCGGTCTTCGTGGTCAAGTTCGTAAATTGAGAAATGTAATCTATCTATTTTCTTCCTATTTATACACGAACACTGTAAATTTTTTTATTTTTTATTTTATATTTTTTTTTTAAATTATGATGATTTTTAGGTTGAGCTATGTATGTTGGAGAAGGATTATATTCATGTTTTTTTATCTAGGAATATCTAGGAAAAAAAAGAGGGAAAATTAAGAGAATCATATAATTAAATTGATCTTGTATTTGCTTGTTTATGAATGATGCTTGTTAACTTTTTTCATTAGTTTGATTGGTGGATCGTTTTTAGGATCATTCACCGAATGATAGATAAATCAATACTCAGAGGTACGCGAAAGCTACCCGAAATAAATCACGCGAAATCCGGTACTTTAAAAATGCATGTCTCATTTTAGAAAATATAACTTGTATAGTGGATACGAATCATATGATATTTCATAACCGATGCTGTCATGGATGCTGCTTCCCATGGAGTGTAATAGAGGCTTAGTAGCTTGACTTATTGTTGAATTATGTGCTGCTATGTATTTTCTATTGTTATAGTTAGTTTGATGCAACCATATCAGGTTCAGAGGTTTTTCTTTTCCTTCCTATTTTTCGTTTTTGATTCCTATTGTTGTCATATAACTTTGTACATGTCCGCTGCAGGTTGCTGAAGAGATAGGTACAGAAGTCAAGTCTCAAAAAGATTTTCTGGAACAGCTGGTACATAATTTATTTTTTTTAAATAATCAGCCGATACATCATTTATTGGATAACCTATATTCTTCTCATACATTGGGATTAGCTGCAGAAAAGAGTACATGTACATATAGTTTCATGCTTTATGATATCAGGAAAATGGATTTACTAATTACCATCAAAATTTTAATTCTTTAGATGTTGAACTCTGAAAAACTAACTGTGGCAAGATATATATCTCAATCAGTAACTGAATTAGGGTCACTTTCTTATGATGTTTAGGATAATAAAACTTGAAATTATAATGGGAATTCATACTGTTAATGCTGCTACTTTATTTTGAACTTTTGACTTATAAAAGAAAAAATTCCATTTTACAAAAGAAATATTTTTGTCGTCTACTTTAATAGTTTATGATCTTTAGTGGACCTCTATGTAAAACTTGAATCCAGATGAAGTTCTGACCAAGGTTGTTCTAGTGGACCTATATATAAAACTTGAATCCAGGCGAAGTTCTGAACCATCTATTGGATCTTCCTTACTTTAGGATGGTTAGGTTAGAGTTTGGTTTATAAGTAGTGCTTTATCGTTTTGCATATGAAGATTAATCAAGTTTTACATAAAACTCGCTTTTAGATATCCATCCAAACATAAATTACTTCACTTCAAACTCAATTTTAGTTATATTATATGAATTTTACAAAATTAAATTTATGCAAAACATTTCAAACACTCATCCAAAAGAAGTTTTGGTCTTCTAGCAGTTGGTCCTCGTTACTTTAGGATTATTATTTTGGATTGTAATAATAATCTATGGTTTTGCATGTGAAGATGAATTAAATTGATGCAAAGTTTGTCCATTGTTTATAGTATTTATATTTATATTAGATGATTTACAGCTTCAAAAAATGAACACAGAGGAAACATGTTTTGGCTGGCTTTTGTTGAGTATTGATGAGTTGTCATTGATTTGTCGTTGGTATATCATTCAGTACCTTTTTAGAAAGAATATGCATGCCTGTCTTCTTAATACTTTGTTTTTGTCTGTTTTAATGCAGCAAATGACAGTGGCAAAGGCTCAAGCTGGGGTGAAGAATAATCTAAGAAGATTGAACAGGAGTATCGTGCGAAATGGTTCAAACCATATTGTTCACGTGGTCCTTTTCGCATTAATATGTTTCACTATTGTGTATCTTTGGTCGAAGATGTCCAGAAAGTGAGGCTTTCCAGGAATATACTTTTCTCAGCATTGTTGTTGAACCCAAGTCTTTCTTTGAATGACTCACAATGATGCCTGAGTTTGTTGTATAGAAAAGCTTTGTAATTTTCTGTGTAACAGGTGGGTTTTGTGTGAAGAAAAAAGATAATATGGTATTTTGCAGTTTGCAAAGTCGTACATATGTTACATTTTCATCTGGTGAGATTCTCATCATTCGTAAAAAAGAGCAGGATTCTATAGAATATACTAGTATAAAAAAAGAAAATGTTACATAGACACTCTTTATTCTCATACACCCTTGTACATCCCATGCATTGGGAAGAGACAAGATGGGATGAAAGAGAAAGTGTGCTTGTGTGGGGTCAATATGGCCACGTGTCTGATTTTTGTGTGGGTATCCAAGGGTGTATTGCCACTTAAGGATGTCTATGTATCATTACTCTATAAAAAAAAGGGGGAGGTCGAGAAAAGTTGTCCGAAGAGAATCCAATGAAAATTAAAATCCCACTGCAGAAAATCCAGTCTTTTCATAATGGAGAACTCCATTTTTTTTACTTAGTTTATAATTTTTTAAGGGTTTGTCTAACATGTGCAACATTGCATATGTTAAAGTTACTAAAAATAGTAAATTTTTATTGAAAATAAATAATTATTTATTAAAAAGTTATGTATTTAATACAAAATATACAAGTTCTAATGCAAAGTTACTATTTAAAATTTCTTAACATGTGCAAATTTGCACATGATAGAAAAACCCATTTTTTAATAATAATACTTCATAAGCACTCACTTTGCCCGTTTTCCTTTTTAATATTTGAATATTAGAAAGTTAGTGTGGAAAACAAAATTAACCCAGAGATCATTTATTACGTGCTTAGATGTACCATTAAAGTAACATTGTGCCATTAACAAATTTGCTATAAGACAACGTGACAGAATATAAATCTAAACGCTAGTTTCTATAAAATACATTCATATCAAATCTCTACAAAAATTTTTTATCAGTATTTGGCCTTTTATTAAATGACTTCAGAGATTGAACATCAATATTAATTGATTTTCAATAGATACTCTATAGGGAGCAAAAAATTTATTTTTCTTTGGTGTTAACCTTCAGTTCCCAGGGAAAGAAGATTATACATAATAATCTGAAATTTGGTCGAGAGGCATGTAAAGTGTAGTCAATAATTGTTATACATAAGAATCAAACTTTGGTTCTTCTAAACATTCGTCCTTTTAGAGAACTCATTAACCATTTGAGCCTAATTGTTTGATCAAATTAGAATTTTTTCCAATCCATAATATAGAGCCATATCGATTGACTTGTAATGACTGATATAACGACATTAATTAATATCCAAAGTTGAAAGAAAAAAACATCCTTTGATTTTTGGTGAACAATAAAAAACATCCTCAACAATCCCAATTTTTTTCCGGTCAAACAAATAAATCTCATATCTAGAATGACTTAAATAAATAAAATATATCGTTCTTCACCTCTTTGACTTTTATATATCTTTTTGTTTTTTTGAGAAAATTTTATATATCTTTTGTTATACAACCTGTTTAGACATAAATTGAATGTTTAATTATTCAGTAAGACTAACCATTTGTGAAATTTTAAATAAGTTCTTAAAGCTAAAAAGAGTTGCAATTAGATTTTTGAACTAATATATCGTGTATTAATATATTGTGTATTTGTCAACAAAAAAAAAACTAATATATTGTGTAATTAGGTCTTTTGTTACACTGTTGCTGGTCAATCGTTAGTCAAATGTAACAAAATTACCCACGATTACAAAAAATATCTTATTTCTAGAACTTTTTTTTTAGTTTAGACACTTATTTAAAAATTCCTAAATAATTTAGGAATCTACAAGTAATTAAACCAATAAAAAACATAAAAAAAAATAATAAATCAATAAAATTATTTTAATTAAGGAATAAAAACAGCACATAGAATTAAGGATATTTAGAGCAATGTTATTTGAACAACCATTTGTTGGAACAATTTGTTGGACAAACAAATTATACAAAAAAAATTGGCCGTGACACAAAAACCAAAACAACAGAGAGAGAAAGTAAAAACATAACATGAGTATGAAAGAAAAAGTTGTTAAAAAATGATTGTTTAAATATCATTTTTTTAGGGGATTGTTTGAAATTAAATATCATTTATCTGGTTTTAGTAACTTTATTTTAATTTTAATAATATATGTGAGATTTAATTTAATAAACATTATTATACTCTAATCATTTGCTCAAAAAAAAATTATACTTAATCATGTGTGATTTTTTTTTCCAAAATGAAACAAAGAACCACCTTGGACGTAGTTGACATCGTTTTTGTAGTTTAGCATATGCCAAAAGTAATAGGAGTTTAACAAAAAAAAAATCAGTACACCTTTTGAGTTTTGTCCAAATATTTAAACGCGAGTTTGTGTTGGTTGTTGATACAAATTTAGAGCATTGTGGCTATTTTGATATTCTATAATGTATCTCTTATAGTTTTTTTAGATAAACTAAGACATCAAAATCTCAATTTTGACATTCCCACTAAATTGACAACTTAAAAGAAACATAAATCATTTGCAGAACATTTATGAAAACTTTTATCAAAAAAGAAGAAAAATACAAAGAATTTGGAGGACCAAACAAAAACCCCAAAAATAATAAGAAAAACAAAAAAAAATTGAAAACTAAATTTAGCCACAATGAATTACTATCTCCTAACAAAGTCATGAAGTTAGTCAAAGAATGACCATGATTAGCTAACCTATCAACATAATTATTCCTTTTTCTATACGAGATAACTAAATAGATAAATTGCAACTTTCTTAACTTGAACAAATAATTATTCCAATTGTTTCTTAAGCTCCAAGTCACTGCCGCAGAGAAAGCTTGTATAACCACCATGGTCCATGGTATCACTCCTAATCCAGACTCTCTTACTTATAGTTATTTTGTTGTTGATTTACATAATGACGTATCACGATCTTATGAGCACTTATGAGAAAAATGGCACACACGAACAGGAGGAATATGGCGACCCGGGATAAATATGAGATTCTACATAAAATATCTTCATACTCTAACCATTAGACTGTAACAACGGAGAAAAATAAATATCATTATTCAATTTCATAATATACACATCTTTTTATTATATATCTTATGGATTTAATTTTTCATGCATTGTTTGTATAAAAAATTATACTGTCAATACATCGCAACCAATCATATGTTTATTTATTTTTCTTTTGAAAAAGGCCACAAAATTATACGCTTGACTTTTAAAATTGATTATAATAAAAGTCTAATATTTCTAATGATCTAATTATTGTGACTGATTGGCATAATTCACGTCATATTTAGGTATAAAAAGAAATACAATTAACAAAAAATAAATACAATTAACAGAATACTAAGTAATACATTCTCTTAACTTTTAAAATAACAACAGAGAAAAATATTTTATAGGTTAAAATATGATTTTAGTCTCTGCAAATACGCCTCCTTTTGGTTTTGTAATTTTTTTTTGTAGTTTTCGGTCCCTGCAATTTTTTTTTAAAATAGTCTCTGGAGGGACTATTTTCAAAAACAAAATATTTTGCAGAGACTATTTTTTTTACAAAATGGTTATGTGCCACGTGTGCAAATCATTACAAAAGTGGGACCAGGGACCAAAACCAAAACGTAACATATTTGCAGGGACCAAAAACTACAAAAAAAATTACAGGGACTAAAACCAAAACGAGACATATTTGTAAGGACTAAAACCATATTTTAGCCTATTTTATAAATATACACTTTGATTGCCACATAGATTATCTCTATTTCTCCAGAAAAAAGACACTATGTAAACACCTATAATATAGGTTTTACTCCATGTATTTATCAGCCCTATTTTTTTTTTAACTACTTTTGGTATCGAACCCAAGTCACTAAGGTTAAAGAGATAATTTTCAACGAAGTGACTTTTGGAAAAACCGACATCTATCAACCCTACTTGGTACAAATATAAATTGTGAAGAGAAAAGAAAAATATGTGGTACCTATACATACATGTGCAAACAATGAGAGTATTCGAGAGGTTTGCTTTCTGACGGAGTGGACAAGGGTTTGTTTTTTGTTTCCGCATTAGATTTATTATATTTTTATATTAGGTATAACTCGTCTATAAGGCGAGAAGTGCAACTTTTTACAAACTTATTTTATACTCTAGCTTTATTCTATGTTGGATCCAACTCTATCAAACGCAACATGTGGTTATAAATAATGGATACCCTATTTGATAGGTTATGATATCATATTAGATTTTTATATTAAATAAAACACACCCTTATTTCTACCTAGGACTTGAATTTTTCCTAACAAGGCTGAAAACTAGCTATACAAAATTCGGTTAGTTGAGGGCTATTTTTGTTCATTCAAAAGTTAAACTATTTTTCTTTTATTTTTAATATGATAATTGTTATGTTAGTATTTTTCCTTTTTGTCAAGATTTAAACCCTTCTTTTTTGTCAATTTTAATATGTTAATTGTTATGTTAGTATTTTTCCTTTTTGTCAAGACTTAAACCCTTCCTTTTTATCAATTTTAATATGTTAATTGTTATGTTAGTATTTTTCCTTTTTGTCAAGACTTAAACCCTTCCTTTTTGTCAAGACTTAAACCCTAAACTTTAACTCTTATTCTCTTTCAATCTCTTAACACAATCCAATTGAGATATCCCCACTCTCTTATTTTCTCTTAATTTTTTTCTCTTTCTTTCATGTTAAACCTCAAGATCTCTTCTTTTTATCTCTTACGACTCTCTTTCACTCCTCTTATCCTCTTCTAACTTCTCACCTGATTAAGTAGTGTATATGGAAATGGGAGGGCTAGGGGGACGGGGCGTGGGAGTAAAGAGCTTTAAATACAAATTTCCCTAATTAAACTACCCTAAAATCCGTTCAAAATGAGCTAAAATCTTCAAATGAACATCAAGTGAGAAATCATACTCTGTCAAAACCACATAAGGGAGGATCAAGAACATGGAAGCAATAGATTAATTTTCTATTTACATAGGCTGTACAATTATTTCAGCTGTCAGTCAACTATTATTGAGTTAACGAGCAAAGGGACAAAAAGACGTTTTGCAATTATATCTTACACTAAAAAGGAACTCCGAGAAGACCCAGGCCAACCTAACATGGGATGTCAGCATGTAAATTCACTTTTGCCCATAGCTAAAATAGTAAAGGCAGTGGAAGTGGTGTCAGCCTGTCGTTATGTCAAAATGCTTTACAGAGGTTGTTAGCCTTCATGTTAGATGAACCTTGCTGAACTATGGGGCCAGTGGGGCTACACAACCTGGTCCTCTTTGGTTCAGATATTCTCACATGTGAAATTGCAGTGGCGAGTGCATCAATCAACGCACATTCATCCTGATCATCGGAATAGCAACTTTCAGAGGATGGAAGCTCGCTAACTGAGCCATTATCTATCATGTTTCTTCCTAACCTAGGTTCCGGTGAGGCAACAAGCTGTCTGCTTGCGGCACCAGTTTGATTCTTCAATTTTATTTTGATGGGCAGCATCTTCATTGATTGGGCAGTGTAGAACAAAATCCATGGATGCCCTGAAATTGAAAGACGGAATATTAGTATAACATGCAAGGCAAACAACTTTAAAAGAGTCAAATAATATCTGTGGTTTTTTCTTCAAGAAAGTATTTAGGAAACATGAAAAAAGTATCATAGGCACAGAAAAGGAACATGCGACAAAATAGATAGTACTAAACCATGAACAGATTCACTGTTCTACCAAAAACATAAAAGATAGACACAAGCAGTGCAGAGGGGTATAACCAATTAACCATCATTAATTAAGAGACAAGGGTTGTTTTGTTTAAATGTTTAGTAAAGCATGTTGTAACTAGGCAAATCTTCAATTTATCGAACTTCCTCAGGAGTAGTTGGGAAAACACAAGATAAATATAAAATAATTCTATTATCTATTTTACAACGAAAGAAACTTCAATTAGAGAGACACCCAACCACGCATGATATATTCATAATCTATCATGGACTTACTAAGTACTTCATCAGCTGATATCCTGGCCGAAGTATCCCTTGTCAGCATTCTCCCTATAAGATCTCTTGCAGGTTTAGATATTGATTCCCACATCCCTGCTTGGAAATCTAATTTGACGGTCTTAATAGCCTCAAAAACAGCTTCCAATGAATCTCCCTTAAATGGAAGGGAGCCAACCAACAGAGCATGCATGAGCACTCCAGCACTCCATATATCAACCTTCTCAGAGTATTTGCCCGACAATACTTCAGGGGCAACATATGCAGGGCTTCCAGCCAATCCCGTCAAGTTTTGACCTGAGATACAAATTTTAAGCTTATAAGATGTTGCTTTAATGAATAATATCAGATTGATAACTGAACCAGATTAAAATAAGTCAACTTTGTTAATAAAATTTGCAATTGCTAAAAATAAAATGAAAACAATGTTGCCCGACCATAAGAACATGTGAAGCTCAAACATATACAAGAATTTTACCTATGACCTAGTCCCAACCACCAAATTATTTTACAAAAGCAAACCATCAATTTAATCCTCCAAAGATCAGAATGTTGCCACACTAACCCTTCAAACACCACTGACCAAATCAGCCCCAAACATTATAGTGTTACTATGTAGTTCTTAAAAGAAATTTTCACCAAATTAGCCCCAAACAATGTAGTGTTACTTTGTAGTTCTTAAAAGAAATTTTCACCAAATTAGCCCCTCAAGGAAATGCAGTAGTCACCAAATTTGTCCATGTGGATGACTGAAGTAGTGATAATAAAGAACTAACATGCTGATATGATAATCTTGCATCTTTGAGGAACTAAGTGGGTGACAATGGTTTCAGAGGACCAGTATGACAATGTCACTGTTGGCGGATGATGGTTCACGGCAGCATGCCAGAAAGTATAATGAATAAAAATATGTAAAAACCTCAGAATATATTATTTTAAAAACTAACAACATATATCAAGAACTGTAAAATGTAAACTTATATTGTCATGCTGTAGAACAAAAAAACAAGACAATATAAAAAATAATCAACTGCTCAAATAGTACAAAACAGAGAAGAAAAAACCAAAATAGTATAGGATGGATAGGAAAATCAGAATAACAGAGGGAGTGAAGAACGAGGAGAAGTTGCTGGAAAACGAACTTAGTCAGAAAATAGAGGTCACCGGAGGCTACAGCTCGGCTGAAGAGTTTAGAGGAGTGATCAGGAGGATGCTCAATACTTCGACGGTAAAGAGCCAAAGAGGTTACTCTATTATTAGGGTTTACTATACGGTTTTGATGGCGCAAGTACGAGGCTGCTCAATAGTATGCACTATGACGGGCTTAAAAGCCGAAGAGGTTAATCTATTAGTAGGGTTTACTCTCCGGATCATGTGTTTTGATGGACCGGTCAGTCATGTGTTTTTAGGGACGGGAGGTCGTAGTGTCTATCACCTACCTCCTTCCACTATTTGGTAAATTTTCCATTTAAATCTTTGTGTGTCGACAACAAAGATCATTAGAGAATGTGTCGACAAAGATCATTAGAGAGATAATGTGTCGACAATGACATGTGGAGGATCATATTGAGTTTAGATGAAGCTGAAAACGGAATACTTGCAAGAGTTGGCCTTGGCAGTGCAAAATGAAACCCACCCGACATTTTTACTCCTAAAAACACGATGATATTAAAAAAAAGATGGAATATATGGAAATCGGAAAAGTTGCAATAACAGACACTTATGGAAATTGGAAAAGTTGCAGTAACAAACACTTCCAAAATCTCACAGTCTATGTTGAAAGCTCATTTGTGATTTAATACCTTCAAAAACATTGTTAACAATGTCATAGGAAGTAACAAAAATAAGTACACTCGAACATACATAAACACAATGCAGATACATACCCACTGGATAATTTGTTTTACAAAAAGACAGATTACAAAAGGATAAGGTCAAAGTTGAATACATACACACAAAAGGAAAAATATATATCCAAATAGGGTTGGCATATTACCTTCTGAAATTCTCATGGCGAGTCCAAAATCTGCAAGCTTTAATTTTCCCAATTTTGTGAGCAGAATATTCTCAGGTTTGATATCTCTATGCACAACTCCCATATCATGACAATACTTGATGACCAACATCACTTCCTTGAGAGTGTTAGCAGCCCGCTGCTCCGAGAACGGACCCTCCTTAAGCATTTGATCAATCAACCGTCCCCCGGAGCACAATTCCATGACAAGATGAAAACATTCAGCTTCTTCATAAACTGCTTGCAACGTCACAACCCCAGAATGTCCAGACAAATGTTGCATTATCTCAACCTCCCGATGAACAGTCTCCTCCCCCTTTTTCAAAGTCTTACACGCATACTCCGCTCCACTACCCCTAGACCTACACAAATAAACGGATCCAAATTTCCCTTGGCCGATGGCTTCCCTAGTAACATAATCATCATCAATCTTCTTCTTCCTACCCATCTGAGTAGCAACATCAATACAACCAATCTTCCTCTTAAGTCCCCTAGTAGGTGTAATCAAAGATGACGTCCCAAAAGGCGGAGCAGTAGCAATGCCAGCAAGCCTACTTTTAAAGGAACCTTCAAATTCAATGTGAGTGTCAGCATCTTCTTTACATCGTTTCTTCAACCTACAACAATCTTCTAACGAGTAATGGGACTTCAAATTCGACGATCCAACAGAACCAGCATGATCCAAATCCAAATTAACAACACCCAGATCCGTAGATGCATCAGTTTCACTTCCTTTTCTTTTCTTCCTCATAATTATTATTATTATTATAAATTAGGTTTACAAACATTCATACAGTTCAGAGAATTCGGTTCTACAAACAAAAGATAAAAAATAAATCATAAGAAACCCAATTTATAGAAATTAAAAACCCTAGAAAGAAGAAGATGAAGAAGGAACCTGAAGGGTTTGATGAAATTGCTAAATCGGAATAAAATGTGAAGAAATAGGTAGAAGAATTTGGGGGAAAATAGAGAAACCCTAAAATTCTTCTCGAACTCGGATGGAAGATTTGGGGGAAAATCCCTGGAATAAGGATTTGTGATTGTGATTGTGATGTGTTGCGTTGGGTGAAATAATGAATCGATCAATCAAAACTCTCTCTCTCTCTATAAATATGTGTGACCTAACTTGCTTGCGTGTCGTATTTGTATTGGGCTATTGCTTGCTGAGAGGGGGGATTTGGTGTGGGCGAGAGTATGGTAAGGTGTGATGGGAGTGATTAGAGTGAAGAGAGTGAGAGAGAATTTGGTTGCTTTGCTTCATTGTTTCGCATGTTATGTTAGGCGAAACCGACACAGTGAGTGAGTATTATATAAAGGGGTCGTACGACACGTGACTTAACAAGAGACAGCTTGACAAACACGCTGACTCACGTGCCGAGGTAATCGCTTCACCTCATTTCCTGCACTTTTCAACGCCGAATGGGCCCACAATTGGAATAACATTCCTTTTTCAACATTTTCATATTTTTTTAGTAATATATTATTTTTAATTCTCTTTTAATTGCTCATCAAAAAACTTAATCGGAAGATTTGAGTGTGCGTAAGCTTAGTTCAATTAGTAAAGACAATGTATAATCAGAAATGATAAATGAACACAAAAAATCAAACACAAGACAGACATCGTATAACACTATAGCTTTATACATTTTTTTTTCATTTTTTTTAATCTCATTTTCTTCTCTCCTTCAACACCACCTCTCTGTCATCTTTCTCTCTTATCTCCAAAGTTTCTTTCGTCGGTTCTCTGAGTTCCATCGGCCTCGTCACTTCTCTCACTAACCATTGTTGTCAGGGTTTGACACCATTGTCGTTGGAGTTTAGAAGTTCTCTCTCGTCGGAGTCTGGATAGATATGGGCTTCGTTTTTTCAATTGATGATTCAATGTTGTTGATCCGAACGGATTCTCCGCGGTGTGACGGAGAAGTGCAGGATGTCCGCGATGTGAGGAAGAAGTGGAGGTCGATGATGGTGCAAGGGAAAAGTGGAGGTCGCCAGCGACGTGAAGCCGTTCGTTGTGGAGAACGGGGACAGCAATGATATGGTAGTGGTAACCAATGACGACGATGGTGGGGGAGGACGGTGGTTGTCGACGGTGCGTGGCAGCGATGAGAGAGAAAAGAGAAGAGAGGGAACATGGTTGATGGTCTGAGAGAGTGAAATGAGAAAACGAAAAGAAGAAGGTAGAGGGTATGTTGTGCTTTTACAAAATTGCCCCCTACTTTAATGTTGAAATGTCAAAATTGTCCATGGTGTTGTATTTGTGTCTCATAATTTGTGTTTGGTTATCATTTCTCATGTATAATATATATGCAAGGTCTGACGTTCGAATCATGGACATCACAAAAAAAGGGGAGATTTGAGATTTGGAGACCGGACATAGAAATATATGATTTTCGCTTAAATAAAAGGTGAAGCGCTTTTAACGTAGTGAAAATTGGGATCATATCATATCATACCACAAGTTACGCGATTTAAATATATGAAAATGCTAATGAGTGCCCTAAGAGCATTCTTTAAGGAAATAAAAAGCAACATTTTAATGAATAGTTTCTTAATTGAGAACTCTTAAAGAGTGTTCTTAGGCAGGTCCGACCCTAGAGATTAAGAGGCCTAAAGCAAAAATGTTAATGTGGCCTTTAAAAATATTTTTTTCTAACAAAATATTTATATAAAATTAATTTTGTGAAGATCAAAATTTGAATTCATGACCAAGAGTAATTGAGGTCTTCTTATTAATCAGTTATGTTATGTAAATGTCTGTAATTTATCTATCATATAATATACTTATAACCAAATTAATTTTTTAGAGGCCTTTTTTTCACCCATTATTTTGAGGCCTAAAGCCCTTGCTTGGGTTGCTTAGTCCTTAGGTCGGCCCTGTTTTTAGGACACTCGTTAGCAAGACTATTAAATATATTGGGTTTAAAGGAAATTATACTCACCTCCCTTAAGTTTTCCTTAAATAACATTTACACCCCCTCTAGTTTTAAAACTTACACTAACCTCCCTTGTTTATTTTACAAACCTACATAAACTTCCCTTGAATGATAACACTGTTACTTCTCTCTTAAAAGAAACAGTGGACCTCTATAGAAAGCAAATGCCAATGAGCTAAATGATTTTCCTTCAAAAAAAAAAAAAGCTAAATATTTTTCAATTGCTTTCTTGTTGCTGAATTTTTGTCTCACTCATTTCTCCTTTCTTCACAACTTGCTCTAATTTCCTTTTCCATAAATTTTTTCTTCTAGTTTTACGTGTTTGAAATACCTAATTTTTACATAAATTTCAATTCGGTGGTTGAAACTTGATTTAAGGAAAATTATCCTTTCAATTTGTTGAGCGTATTGAATTGTGTGTGAGTATTGCTTTAATCTTCTATCTTATTGTTTGAATCTCAATTTAACTTTTGCTTTGACATCCAAGCTCTTGACGAATTTATCATTTTCACAGAATGATATGAATCATGTTCACTATGTTCACTGTATACTATTTGCTATTTTGGATTAACGAAGTATGAGATAAATAATACTATTTGGTACTGGATTTCTTGTATGTCATGGGGGTAATGTCTAGATGATGCAAGTTAACTAATGAGGCAAACACCGTAAATGTATAAGGGAGGTTAGTGTTTTTTGAAAACTAAAGGGGGTGAGAGTGTTATTTTAGAAGACTTTAAGGGAGGTTAGTGCAATTTACCCTATCATTTATATATATATGGTAACGAGGTTGCTATGTTGAGTGAGTTGTTGCAGCGTAAGTGATAGGTGCATATATCTCACATCTATGGCGAATGTAATTCTTGTGTGGACTAGTTTGTGTAGCTGGATGCTAGAAACAATGTCGACTTAACAATCTGTAGAAGTCCCCCCATGGATTTAGGTCCCCTTTTAACCGTTGATGCTAATGGTACTCGGTTTGTGAGACCTTAGCTCTTTCTTCCTTTTCCCTTTGTAACCAATGAAAGAATGTTAAGGAAAACACCAGTTGCATTAAACTAAATAACACAAAATAGTGAATGAATCATGTCGCCTTCCAAAAAATGGTACATGATGAAACTAAAAACACACAATACGGAAGCAAGGAGAAATTGAGGTATTCCAATCCAACATGTGAAGAAGATTTAGAGCCTCTTCAAAGAGATGTTTGAGACAAGATTTTGAGGTTTATCTTCAGAGGATAATAGGTTTTTTTTTATTTTTTGAAAGAAGAGGATAATAGAAGTTGTCATCAAAGAATCAATTTCAAATATCACATGAAATAAATTCCGAAGTTATGGTAAAAACTTTTGATGCATTTACCACTCTAGTTGCAGACATTCACAGGCCGAATTACCAGTAACATTCATATTGACATTGTGAGTTTTATTAAGAGGAAATTTCTAGTGAGCATAATTTATGCTTATTCGTAAGAGTGATAAATATCAGTGTGGCAACGAAGCTCATCATGAAGGAATCAAATACTATCAATCAAATCTTAGGTCTTAATGTTGGGAAAATATTAGCAAATTTAAGTTCTTCTAAAGGAAATCCACATAAACTTAAAAAAAAAAAATGTTAAACAGTACTTTTAGGACAATTGTTATAAAAACACTAATGTATAAAAATATTAAACTATAAAGTTTGAATTCGTTAATTCCTATGATTTGAACTGATGGGATGCAAAGACTGACAAAAATGAGTGTGCACCTTCTCTATTTGTATAATATTTATTCTATTACATCGATTTTATAATATTTATATCATTTAAACTTATCTAGATTTTGATTTAAATGTTCATGCTATATTTTTGAAGTTCAAATTTGAATTTGAAAAATATTGAATATGTCAAATAAGTATTTTACATGTTCGGTTTATAGAATCCGAAATATATCAATATATTGAATCCCAATGTGTTTAGAAATTGGTGAATTGGGGGGTTTGACACAATTCAGATTGTATAACATGAATCATATATGAATGTTAAGAATTCGAATTCTATACGTCAAACCAATAAAAAAAACATAATTTTTTGTTTTAGTTGAATTTTGTTGTTGTTGCTGTCAAGACAAAATGTAATTTAATGGCAAAATTATTGATCTTCTGATGGCTTTCAGATTCTAGAATCTAAAACCCAAAAACACGCTTAAGAATCTAGAATCTAAACGGAGGCAATATGAAAATTTTGAAGGGTGTGTGATAGGAGTGGGGGCAATAAGAAAGTTCGTAATCAATTAGTGCAAACCTAACAAAAAGAACAAGGAAAGTCATAACAAATTGAAGGCAAGTCACAAATTGACAATGACTTTAAATCAGAATTAGGGTGAATATTTTGAATAAACTACCAAGTTTTTTGTTTGAGTCAACTCACATGTTTCAACAATTGTGGATTTGATTTTTCTTTTTCTTCGTTCTTTATACCAGGTTTTCAATATTCAAGTCATATATCAAACTAAATCCATTTTTAATTAATTTTCGATTCATCCTTTGAAACAAAAAAAGAAATTCATAACATGAACTCTCACCGGAGAAGAGCACGTAAGGACCTAATAGCAAGCCAAACTCATTTTCAATTTTAAATTTAGATCTAAAATTGATTTTGTGCTCATGATATTCATGATAATCTGTTTGGATGCCAATGGACATTAACTTGTATTATGCAGAGCGCTTATATACTCATGATATTCAATGATTTAAATTATTTTATAGATCTTATCTTACAGTGTCAACACCCAGTACTTTTACAGTTTTACTTTCATTTTCACTTTCCCAGATTCGCAGCAACCATTGACATGGAACACCCTTCTTTTTTCTATTCTCTATTTCCATACTTCTTTGAATGTGTTAACTATTGAAGGGGCTGCGTTTTTTTTATTGGGACATGATTTTGGAACAGACACACAACACCATTCATGTTGAAAAGATTTGAAACTTTTTGTGATTCTTATGGACTGTGTTCTTGGTTGAAGGTGTGTTGGTCTTGCAAATTTGCTCTCCCCTCTTTAATTAATGAATATAAAAGTTTGAACATTGATGGTGATGAGTTGAAGCTTAAATGTCGTAACTTTACCAGTTTTCTTCATTGATTATCAATGTCTAAATTTATTGGGTTTATCCCATTAATTTGTACTTAAAAGTGTTAGTATGAATGTTTGAATTTATTGGATCTACATCAGAGATTTGGAGTTATTATTGGGTTTACATGCCTGGGAAATTTTGCACTTTAAAGTGTTGATGTTGTGAAGAAGAAGCAAATGGTGGAAGGATGAGGTTACACACGAAAGAGAAATACGAGAGGAAGATAAACAAATAAGAAATAATCAAATGTACTTCATTTATTGTGTGCTCATTCAATCCAACGACTCTAAAAGGTCTCTCACAGTAGGAGACCTATCAAGGTCTCCCACCCTAGACAATGCCGTATGTATGTATAAACATGTTCACGTCCACACACTATATAAGTTATACATACATAAATTTAATTTATACTGACTTCTAATAGTGAGTAATTGTAAATACGTAAGCTAAATTTACACTAACCTTTTATAGTGAATAATTGTACATACGTAAATTGAGTTTACACTAACATTTCACAGTGTATAATTGTACATACGTAAATTTGCACTAACCTCTCATAGTATAATTGTACATACGTAAGTTGAATTTTACACTAACATCTCATAGTGAGTAATTCTACGTATGTAAACTGAATTTACACTAATCTCTCATAGTGTAATTGTACATACATAAATTGAATTTACACTAATCTCTCATAGTGACTAATTGTACGTATGTGAACTGAATTTTACACCAACCTGTCAAAGTGAGTCTTTGTACATAACCTCTCATGTTGTAATTGTACATACTTAAATTGAATTTACACTAACCTCTCATAGTGAGTAATTGTACGTAAGTAAACTTAATTTAAACTAACCACTCACAATGAGTAATAGTGCCTACGTAAAATTAAATTATGTTTACCTTAATAATTGATACATAATCTTAAATAAGTCTGATTTCACATCTACCGAAATATTATGGAAGTAATTGAACCAAGAATCTCCAGAGGAGCATCTGGCCAAACAAAGTTTGCAGCTGAAGAGACCTACCGAAATAATACTTACTTAATCTAAATTCATGTCTATATTATATGTCGTCCACACATGCACTCATAACAAAAAACAGGAAAACACACAACGAACAAGAAATAAATAGAAACTCTTCGATGATGAAATTCACTAACATTTATGAATAGAGTACCGATCAATGAAAAAGATGTTGATTCAATCTTTGATTTTGGTTTCACGTCTATGATGGTTTGTGGGTGAAAAGAGTTGAAGATTCAGAATGATCATGAAAATGGGATTTTTAAAATTTTACATAGACAGAATAATTTTGGTATTATTGTAAAATTTTAAGTAAATTTAGGTGCAACTAGAATTATATGGGATGAGACTATAAAGAGTCATTCTAAAATTGATTTTTGATGAAAAAGCAAAATAATTTGTGTGAATACATCGAATAAAAGGGAATCGAAGATAAATTTGATTCTAAAAGTTAATTTTAGAATCAAAAGCAATACATTATAATTTCAAGTAAAAACAACTCAAAAACATTCAAGTGTTAGAATCATTCTACACTTGTATAATTAATTCTAATTTTTCTAGAAGTGTAACTAAACATACCCTAAGTGTTGATTTTCTAAATGTGTGGATATACAATTTATTTGCATCTTATAGCACAAGCGTTTATCATGATAATTGTTTATGTATAAGTTTTCATAAGCTATTTTTATAGTTAAACATAGTTGGTTTTATAAACAATATTGGAGAACTTGATAGAATAATTTTATTTTTTAAAAGAACTAAGTAAACTGTCATAAGTCGTTATCATAAATCCTGTCAAATAGTTTTACAAAGCTTATGATAATAAATAAACAGTTTTGTTTGGATTGGTTTTCAGTCCAAAAAATGTTCGAACCAATGAAATATTTGTTGGTTTGATTTGGTTTGGTTTTTACTGTTTTTAAAAAAATCAATTGAACCAAATAAATCGATTTGGTTCGGTTGATCGGTCTGTTTGAAAATACAATTAGTTTTTTTTATCATGTTCTTTTTAGTTTTATTTCATTGTGTAGTTCTGAAATCTCTAACATGTAGGTTCATCCTCAAATCCTTGATACCTATTACCCGCACCCTAAATTTTATGGTGTTCTTTTTCTATGTATTCAGATTTGATAACGGTTATTACTCATAGAAGAAAATTAAATGAAATGGGAAGTTTCAGAAACTGGTAATCGATTTTATATATGCTTTTATTCTTTTTAATCGGTACAAATCTATTACGGCTATTCTGAGATAACAAATAGATAATGGCAATGGATTCTTTTGGCTTTCTAATCTTCATTAAACAATGGCATATGATGAATATAAATCAATGACATAGAAAACGGGCATAAATACAATGTACGTTATAAAGAGTATAAATCAATGGCATAGAAAACAAGCATCTAAAGCAATGGAATATAATGAGTATAAATCAATGACATAAAAAAATATTTTTTCAAAAGTTGGAAGGTATAGACATGATAATACTAACCAAGAGATGATGGGCAATCTCAACGGTGGTGAGGAACAATGAGTTAGGTTAGGTGTGGTTAGTGGCTAGGGCTTCTTTTTAGTAGAAATGAATTAAAGTTCAAGTGATGAGATGATGATGAGAGAAATTAAATGAGTTAAGGAGTATTTTAAATTGGCCTTTAATTTTAGGCCTAATCATAAGCATGTATGAGGAGAGATAATATTGGTAAAATGAGGAGTAAGGTTATCATCGGTTCCTTGGATCTCAAAATAAAAAATCGAGAACCAAACCAAACTAGATCGGTTTAGATTGGTTCGGTTCGATTTTAAACCGAACCATACAAGGTCGGATACTTTTTCGGTTTGATTTAGTTTGGTTTGGACTTTCAATTTCGTCGGTTTTGTCCGAACCACTTACACCCATAGGCGTGAAGAGTGTTTGTAAGTGGAGATGAAGCGGAAGTAATTGAATTCCATATTATTAAAGTCTTTTCCCCTGAAAACTGGAGGGTTAACGCATAAAAAATAGTGTTTTAACGCATTTTTGGTCTACCGTCTAAACATCCATTATTAGTTTTTTAAAAAAACATATTCATTGAATTCCACGTGTATCCCAGCAAATGATTAAATATTGAAAAACAAATCAAGTACTGGATAACTGGTTGACACTATACGGAACCATAACATTTCAATGCGTTTGGGCAAATCAAAAAGAAAGGTGGAACATGCTTGGCCACTTTGCTGGGAATATAATGAGCGCTGAGCATATGTTCAATTACTTCTTAATGTTAGTTTGAAATCAAGAGAAGGAGAATGTGGTGCAGTGAGATTAATAGTGGAAGCTTGCATATGTGCCACCAAAACATTTAGCATACATCATTATAGCCTCTCACCATTGTTAAATAATTACAAACTATAACGAATGGACCTAATTGATTAATATTTTGAAAATATATAGACTAATTTGTAACATTTATAACATATAAGACTCCTCTAAAAGAAAACGTATGAAACTATATTGATATGAGTAGTGTCTAATATTAATGACAAAATTTGAATGTCATATACTTTTTTTTATACTCTTACTTGTCTGTTTCTCTTGACACTTTGGTGTATTGGTCAAAAGCAGCAAACGAAATGGAAGAAAGCTCCAAAGTTTACTACGTTTGTTTTTAGCTGAATGTTTTGCTTAATTTCAAGCTATTTCACTATTTTATAATGTAGTGTCGGTCTATGCTGGTAATATTTTTGGATCAGAGCATTACTCTTGCATATGATTATTTAGTTGATGGATTTGCCACGGTTTTTTATTTGTAATAAGGAATACTGCTAATACTAGAATCAAATATAAGAATCTGAAATTTTAAATATGCTTGCTCCCACTTTGACCAGTAGAAATAGTTGGATAATGTAGGTGGACACCCATATTGAATGGTGGAAGGAAATGGCCGTCTGTTATCCAGTCGTTTAGACTTTAGTGAAGCTCAAGCAAGCAAGTAACATCAGCTGACCCACGAGACGACACAAGTTCAACATTCTTATTCTTTTTTTTATCATTATGGTAGTCTTTTTAACAGTATATAATAATTCTAGTAAGTTTTAAATACTAGAGATTCTAAATTTGACTCTAAATTTGAATTCATTCATAAGTATGTGTATGTAGCACTGATAATTCTATTAAAAGAGAGTTGTGTTGCATACTGCAGTACTACTCAATTCACACAATAAGCACTAAAAATTGAATCTTCCATTGAAAAATAAAGAAATGATATTTGTACATCCAATTTGTGACAACTTTTTGACAACTTTCTCTCTCATACTCACATTATTCTCTTATTCTCTCTCTTCCTTTTTCTCTCTCCATTGTTTTTAACCAATGAAATGAGAGAAAAAAAGAAGTTGTCACCAAAAGTTGTATGAAATGGTTGTTCAAATATCACTACTCTAAAAAATAATAGGTTTAAATATGGTTTTAATTGCTACAGCTTTAATATTTTTTTGGTTTTAATCTCTATATTTTGTTTGTTTAGATTCAACCTCGCAAATTTATCAAATTGTCATTTTTAGCCACCAGCGCCATAAATGACTAAATAAAAATTATGTCACGTGACCCAACGTCAAGTTGATGTCACAAACTAAAAACGAAGTGTTTCGGTGGCATGGGATTCAAGAATCTCAAAGCTTTCAACATGGCCATGATTGGGAAGCAAGCTTGGAAATTAGTAACAAGCCCGAATTTATTAATCACTAAATTACTCAAAGCTAAATATTATCCGAGAAGTGATTATTTCGGAGCCGCGGCCGGTCATAATCCAAGCTACGTGTGGAGAGGCTTGTGGAAAGTTCAAGAGATGGTGCGACGTCGTTTTCAGTGGAGTATCGGAACAGGAGAGTCTATATCAGTTTGGCTTCAGCCCTGGCTGGGAAATCAAGATCATCTCATACCCATATCAGAATTGCACGCTATGTGGAGTGAACTCAAAGTAGCAAACCTGCTGCAGGTAAATGCAAAACAGTGGAACACAGCTTTTATAAATTATGTTTTCGATAGCAATACGACATAACAGATTTACAAAACACCGATACTACCATCAGTTCGACAAGACACAGCCATATGGAGATTTGAGAAAAATGGGAATTACTCCGTTCGCAGTGCATACCGGGACATTATTAACAACGACCTTGTCTTGAACCAACACCGTGTTACAGATTGCTGGAATAGTATTTGGAATCTGAAACTGCCACCGAAAGTTAAGAATTTTATGTGGCGTGCTTGCCGTAACTGCTTACCAACGAGGGTCAAACTTCATAGTCGCGGTGTCCAATGCCCCATGAGCTGTGCTGTCTGTGCAGATCCGGATGAAGACATCAGCCATCTATTTTTCGAATGCGGTAAAAGCATCAGCTGCTGGCAACGCACAGGTCTGTGGAATGCTATTCTGCAAATTGTTCAACCATCTGCGTCTTTTGTGGAGATTGTTTTCTCAATTCTGCAGCAATTTGACAGTCACCAAAAGCAAGTTTTTGGAGTCACCCTATGGAGCATCTGGCAACATAGAAACAATAGAGTTTGGAACGATGCGCAAGAAACGGTTCAAGACATTTGTGACCGTGCTGGAACATTACTCACAAGTTGGCAGAACGCGCAGGTTATTCGACATGTCCAACCAAATAATTCAGCAACCACTGCGTGTGTGCATTGGAAGAAACCAAGCCCAGGACGTTATAAATGCAATGTGGATGCTTCTTTTTCCGACTCTCTCAACAAAGTCGAAATCAGTGTTTGTATTAGAGATGAAGAGGGACTTTTTGTCCTTGCGAAGACATAATAGTTTGCACCGATTGTCGACGTTGATTTAGGGGAAGCGATGGGGCTCCCGACCGCTATGCAATGGGTTAAAGATCTACATCTTTTGAATATGGATTTTGAAATGGACTCCAAAACGGTAGTAGATAGTGTTTATGGAGGAAGCAACGGTGTCTCAAATTATATGGCCATTATTAATGATTGTAGACACATGCTAGCAACTGATTTAGCAAACTCAGACTTGAAGTTTATTCAGAGACAAACAAACGGTGCTGCTCATAGCTTAGCTAAGGAAGCTCTGTTTAATCCTAGTTTCCATATTTACTATAACATTCCATCTTGTATTTCTGACTTTCTATTTAATGAAATGCAATACGCTTATTTCTGTCCAAAAAAAAACTAAAAACGACTTTTTAAAAATATGCAAAGACTAGATCTAAACAAAAAAACTTACATGGATTAAAACAAACAAAAAAAACGCACTTCGGTCATTATCATAAACATTTTTTTAATTTCATTTAATAACCAGTGTATATGATTTATATTATATAAATCAATATATCAATTATATAATGAACTTTAAAAATGAAATTTTGCTTATCACAATGAAGTTGGTTTTTACTTTTAACAAAGTTGGTGTAGTTTTCATATAAAAAAAAAACGAAATTGGTGTAGTTGATAAAAAATTGATTTTTACTTTTAAAGAACATGAGTTTAACTTCCGTTACCAACATAAGAAACTCGTTGGTGAATAATATGTTGGTACTTATACTTATGTGAGGTCTATTTAAACCTTGATGTTTGCTTTAGTCTCTCGTTTTCAAAACGCAACTTTGTATAAAAAAATTCTCATTAAGAAAACAAAAACAAGATTTTCACATAAATTTTGACATCAAATATAGACATTCACTATTACATAAGGGTTAGATGGCATTTTTGGATAAATAATATTATATATAGAGAGACATGATCCGTTGACACCAAGTGTAAGTCAAAATACTTACATCAAATCTAAACCATTAAATCAAATTAATCTAATGGTTCACAACTCTCTATCAAATAAAAAGTAAAAGCGAGACACAAGCAATTCATCCTTCATCTTTCCTTGTTTTGCCGTCAATGTGAAATCTAATTCATCAAAAGGCTTTTGGTACCTGAAGATCGATGATATTGAAGCAACCCAATTAATTCACATATAATGCTAAATATATTATATTATGATGCCACATGAAAAAAATTATTTCAATTTTTGAAACAAGAAAGACACCATCGTAAGCAAAAGAAAACTGAAATTGAGATTTTTTTTTTGACGAACAAATCGGTACAAATTTTAGATTAACGAATCCACACCTTAATTGGCTAATTTCATGATCGAACAAATGGGCAATAAAAGGGAAACAAAAACAAGTCAGTAGAAGCCATATGTATTAAGAAATTGAAATTGAGAAAAGCAAGATCGAGGGATTTTTTTGATGTTGTTGTAGATCCATGGATTTTTTGTTAAAAAAAGAAAGAAAGAAAAGAGAACAGCATAAGGAAACATAAAATTGACTAAAAACACTATTATATTTATAGGGGTACCTTTCTGTTGGCGCTTTTGTGAAAGCGTTATTATATGTTTGTATCCAAATAAATAAAAAACAGTGTGCATTATATTTTTTCCATTTTCATGTTGTAATTCTTTCTCACACTCTCAACACTTGTTCAAACCTTCTTATTCTCATGCAACCAAAAAAAAAAAAAACTTCTTCTTCTCAATTCTCTTCCAACTCACTTGAACCTAACCCTTCTATGTTCTCTTCTCCGTCACCACCGTCATTCTTTTTCTCCATTCTCACTTGAAGATAACCCTTCAACACCCAACACTCGTTCTTTTTCTCGATCGACTCACCATCGTTCCTTCATCTGGCAAACCTCACCCCGCCATTCATGAATGAAAATACAAACTTGCTCGTTAATGACTTGTATTTTAGTGATGAGCAAAAAGTGGTTAATGAAATATCCATATGTTTTTGTCATCATTTTATAACTATGTTGAATAAATTTGAATAAATGATTAATCACTTTCACTTTATTGAACTGTTTTTGAGGGATACCTGCACTTTAATGACTAATGAACTACTTTAGGCGATTAATACGAAATATGTTGGTTAAATAAGTGGGTAATATAAATACACATTTGATTGTTCTTAAAGAACAATACACATTTGAGTGGTTAATAAAATACAGGAAATTCAATTATATTATTGGTAAGTCTATCCCGTAACCATACTTACTAAGGGATCAATATTTATGAGACTAATTTACACTTGCATTTCCCTTTTTTTTCTTCCTAAAAATAAAGTAAGACATTTAATAAAGCATTTGGCTTAATTAACAATAAAACACTCAATCATTTTTATACCCTACATTCCAATAGGTAGCCCCTCAAGAGTTTGGCCCTTCTCTGTTTCTAAACCATGTTTCTTCTTTTCCGCTTTGGCATGTTTGATCTCTCGGATAGTACTTGAGTGACATAGAGTTGGGTGGCATTGGTGACATTGACCAATCACAATGTCACAATGCTTGTGAAAGAGAGAGAAACGCAAGTATTGTGACATTGTGATTGGCCAATGTCACCAATGTCACCCAACTCTATGTCACCCAAGTGCTACCCTGATCTCTCCATAGAAATAGGACACAAACCCCCAAAGAGAAAGTACAAGTGACACCCCTTTTTCTGCTTGGAATTTTTCTTTGTAGAAAACAACTGCCA
>Ga0228710_1000501_pt1 | contig 49942 bp, 23 predicted proteins | sample MedpolnodulmetaG_FD_177995 | JGI IMG/M metagenome (GOLD analysis project Ga0228710, IMG submission 177995) | Root nodule microbial communities from Medicago polymorpha collected in Santa Monica, California, United States - pink nodules | ecosystem: Host-associated > Plants > Roots > Nodule... | reverse complement strand
CTAAACATCTCAAAGTTCATACTCTGTTTTGTTTGCATTTCAAAGTTACTTAGAATTTCTTAGCAAAGTCCACATTTTAGAAATTCTATAGTCTCAAGAGTCTAAAGAGTCTGTATTTGATTTGTATTGAGAACACCACTGATTGTGTATCAAGTGTTCAAACTCAAACAATTTTCTGTGTAAATCTGTTTGTTTGTAAGTCTCTTGCTTGTGTGTTTGAGCAATTGTAAGTCTCCTGTAGTTGTACTAGAGCATAGGAAAGTCTCTTGCTTTGTGCTTGAGCATTTGTAAGTCTCTTGTAGTTGTACTAGAGCATTGGAAAGTCTATTGCTTGTGTGCTTGAGCATTGGAAATCTCTTGCTTGTGTGCTTTAGTACTTGTAATTTGAGATTACATTGTTAGTGAAATCTCCTTGGAAATGCAAGGGGGACAGAACTACTTCCGGTTTGTGGAAGGAACCTGTATAATTGCTTTGTGTCTTTCCTCTCTCTCTCTCTTACTATGTTTTTATCCGCTACACATTAAGTCTCTGATCACTACTTCAGAAGCTAATAGTCAGTTGTTTCTGAACTGTGACATCAGCAGGAGAAACGAAGAAAAAGCTAACACAGTTCAACCCCTCTTCTTGTGTTTTTCTCACCTTCATATATATATATATATATGAGGTTTGCTAACTTAGTCTAACAAAAAGCATGAATGTCCAAGTTAGCAAGTGTGCACCTTTTCATTTGGACAAAAATATCATTCATCTTTATTATTTAAAACTAATAACTTGAGAGTTAATTTAGTAATTTTCATTATAAAATATTTGTTAACTTGCACCAATTTGTTAACTTAGATCCAGTTTTGTCATGAACATATTTATGTCACAATTACAAACATTAAACAACCTAAAAAAAACGGTTAGAGTTAGCCTTTTCCTTTTCAAAAATTGAAGTCAACCGTCGGAAATTCAGAAATCTGGAGCTTTTATTTGATCGGTTGGTCGTAGCAGGACCGTCTAAGGTGAGCTACCGCATATGTGACTGGTAATTTTAACCTTTTAATTTGAGTAAACCACCAAATTTGTCATTGTCTTTGTAAGTCACTCTCAAATTAGTGTTTGGCTCTATTAATATTTCAAAACAGTCCTTGTCTTTGTCAAAAGTTTCTTAATTAGATCTCTGTCACTGTGTTTTTGTCACATGACGAGACACTTAATTGAGAAACATTTGACAAATATAAGGATTATTTTGAAATATTATCAAAAGTTTCTCAATTAGATCTTTGCCTCTATGTTTTTGTCACATGACAAGGGACTTAGCTGAGAAACTTTTGACAAAGACAAAGACTATTTTAAAATATTAATAGAGTCAGGGTAAAATTGTTAAATATATTTTTTCGTCCTTCAAAATTAACGACTTTTTGTTTTACCGTTTTCATAAATAGTTCATGCTAAATTCAATTTCTTTTTATTTTTTAATGCATGTTCAGAAGATTATAAAAAAATTAAGTGATTTGTTGTTATCATGTTTCAAAGAAATTGACCTCCTCTTTGAATATGTTACGCATGGTGCAATTTTACTAAAACTTTACGACAACGATACGAGAGAAAATATAAAAGCCTAGGAAGACAAATTCATACTAGTATTGCCTTAAGGTCGATCAGCCTCCTATATTACAAAATATAAAGACTTTCTTCATTAAAGAGGAAGTCATCCCCGAGTCGATTGAGCATTGTGATGCATTTCTAGAGGCCTGACATTGGAATACATACCGACCATCGACAGAGGCTCCATACCTATCATTGATCGTCACACTTTCCTTTTGAGAGACAAGGGCTCAGTTAATAACAACAATGATAGTGACCCGAAGAAGAAAAAGAGAGATCAATGGTCAGAGAAATATAGTGAAGGCTACAAAGTGGAGGAGAGAGAAGAACAAAATCATAACAAAAAACATAAAAAAAAGACAAAAAGATGGTAGAAAGCAAAGTCATGCAAGGAAAATTGGTGTACGATCATAAGGTACAAGTATTAGGCTTTTTTTTTTTATCATTTTTGGAAGCTTAAGGTAAAAATGACCATGAAAATAGACCATGTGACTTCAAAAAATTGTGTAACAAGACAAAAATAGTTGGTTTCATTAGACAGTTTGAAATTTTTGAGCCACAAAAGCAAGGGGCGAAAATAATCAAAAGGCCCAAAAATGATGGACGAACCAAATGATTGTCAGAAGATAGGAGTATAATGGTTACAAAGTAGAAGAAAGAAGAAAAAGAAAGCTAATCAACATTAGAGGGTATATGATGACAAGTTAAGAAGGGGGAAATCAGAATGAACCATGAGGTTATGAAAATAAATGGTTTGGAGAGGAAGACTCAAAAAGCATTAATGTTGATGTAACCATCGCCTAGAGAAATAAATAAGGGAGTTATGACGGAGAAATTATTGTCGCGAATGAACAACAAAAAGAGATTGATCACTACCTGCAGACGGTTAGATTGCATACACTATTTCAGCCTTGACTTTCAAGAGTTGTGTATAATCTATACTATATATAAAGAAAACTACTCCTTACAACACTTTTGGGCTGAATTTTTCTTTCCAAAAATACCTTCAATTTTCAATACAAATAACACATGTAACAAATAGATAAGAATAAATTTAAATATTAAGACAAATGTAACAAACACAATATGAATATATATTTTTTTGTTTTTTTTTCTTCCTTTATCATTCAAAAAGTGTAACAAACTAGATGAGTATATTTATACTTACTTTTTCATCATTCCAATTATACTCTTAAACAACTTATTTCTATAATAAAATTGTTGTTGGTGTCATTAAAAAAATAATTTAGATTTTTTTTTTGTTATATAGTATTATTGTATGTGTCGTTGAAATAGATAATCATGGTTAGTTTGATTTTTTATAAGTTGAAAGCAACAAACATTTATATTTTTTTTAGTTTTAATCAAAATCAAAATTTCATAAAAAAAACACCGTTCATAATTTTCAAACGTTAGTGCAATAAAAAGAGTGGAAAAGACGGGCACTCTAGTACCTAATAATAGATTGTTGGTGTAAGCCCCATAGACCAATAGTTTTATGTTAAATTTATGCTATCTATCATGACTTTTATTATTAAATAAAATAAAGCATTCTCTATTATATTTGTTGTAAGATTAATAAAGTACCTGGAATAGATAGTTCAAGTAATGGAACATTAAGTAAGACTTAATCGTGAGATTACATTAACAAAAATAACGTTATTCTTAAAATATTTGTAATCAAGATTTACTATAAATTGAGATAATAATAAAATGTAGAGACTATTATGTATGCTGATTGATGACCATGTCTCACAGGTCATAAATATGAGATATTAAGTCTATACATAGGTATAAACATTAGGAGTAATATTTATACTATATTGACCCATGATGAGAATACTACATAGTATGTTATGAATGTGTCATAAGATATTCTCATAGTGGTAATGGTGTATATCACTCTTAGACCTGAAACGGCTATGATCCCTAGATGTGGACTCTAAGTGTTTTATTGTCATTCAAATGTTAACTATAGAATGATAACTATAAAGTTGGTTAATGGGAAGTTGACGAATCATGTTGAGGAACATGAGTGTCTTAGATGAGATTTTCTCCTCATGCATAACTGGAGATGTATCTTTAGGCCTCTTGATGAAATATGACTGTAAAGTTGCATGTCAATGCCTAATTAAGCAAATATGGGATATTAGACGTATTCATTACTCAGTATATTTCGGGATCAAGAAATATAAATATTGAGCTATATGCAAGGGTGCACAGTATATGCTTTGTCTTCAATATAGATCTGAGGGGAAAAGCGTAATTATACACATGAATATTATCATGGAAAAGGTTTCTACATATCACATGACATCCTCGTCACTTGGGTAGCAACGACATATTGCTAGATGCTTATCATTGTTTATAAAATTAATATATGTTTTAATATTATTACCAATAAAAGGAAATCGGTTTTAGAAATTTGTAGGATTAAATTTACATTGTATAAATACACAGTTTAATGGAGATAAATTGTTGATGTGAAATAGTTTTTTGTATTTCACAGATATTCACTAAGAATTGATCATACTAGCACATAAATCTATATTGTGCCATTATTTTTCAAATACTGGAAAGTTATTTGATTCATACTGAACATAATTATAAAACTAGTTTACACTCTTGTAAAAAAAAATTAATTTATACTGTTGCATCTTCCATTTTCTCAAATATATATGTACGTATATCATGACATTCATACACACACACACACACACTAACAATATACATTTACAACAATGATGTCCCTACTATTTTCTTAAAAAAAATGATATCCTAAATATTAGGACCTCTAAGTTAATAATCATAGTTTAAGTATCTTTTAATTATTTTCACTATAATTGTATTATTTATAATGGTGTAGGAATTAGTAAACTATTATGTGGAGACTACAACACAATTAAGAGAAAGTTAAACATCTTTACATTTTTTCACCCCAAAAACATTTACGAAGTACTCATAAAGAATAGTATAGTTTGCTATATATATATTTGACAGAAAACTATCTCACACCTAAAAATGCTAAAGAGTAAGCTATCAAACTATACCCACTCAGTTTTGAAAGGGAAAAAAAAGAAATTATATCTATTTAAAATTTATTTTAAGAAATGAATAAATTTGTAAAATCCATTTTATTGCAAACAAAAAATTAAAAATTTGAGGAAATTTTATAGCAATCTTGTTTGAATCAAGGAAAGAAGGATGGTAGTGCATTAATGTTTAGTATGAATCCCTAAGTTAGTGAACTAACTCCAAGTTCTTTTATTAGCCTACTTTTCCAAAATATATCCACCCTTAACTTAAGCCATATTATAACTCTCAAAGTTCTCCTAGTGTGTGAATAACTTTAACTTGACTGTCTGTTTAGAATTGTTTCAAAATTTTAATATTAATTTATGATTTAATATTATTACCAACATGACGGGAACCTATAGGATCACACACATAGAACAAATAGATGAGAGAAAAATAGAAATAAATAAATAATTAAGACTTATTGAAAAATTAATAAGTATGAACTTAATTCGTAATTAAGTTAATAAATATGATCTATTAATTAAATTACAAAATGTAGTATACTGTAACGTACGGTTCCTTTTGAGTGGAATCCAGTACACCATAGGCTATGGTGCGCACAAGTGAGAGTACTCTTGTCTTCGAAAGCCTCAGTCCCTTCGGTTGCGAAAATTTCAGTACCTTCGTCTTCACTTGGATCTTCTCCGACTTCATCCCGGTTCATGATTAAAGACTTTCCACGCCCAAATGAATGTTGTTTGCTGTGTTAGGTTGATTCACTATCTGTTTTGATTCTTGCGAGTATTCTGGTAATTCGTACTCATAGTAGTGGTTGATGTAACGGTAACTTTGTTCTCTCTCCAGCTCATGCTTTTCAGGTCCAGGATGATATTCTGGTGTTTGCGGACTTCAAGGATATTCGGCCACTTGAGAGAAATTGTTTTCCATCGACATCTTTGATTGCAACTGTTATCCTCTTACAATAAAACAACCAATTACGTTATTCTTAGCATGTTTTTTCAGTAATTTTCAGTAGGTTTTAGTAGCAAAAAAGAGGAGTATTAGAACGATTCCCTATGATTTCGGGACTTTTGTAATGTTTACTATATTTGAGTTTATAATTATAGTTTTCCCGAAACATAGGAATTTTAGGGGGATTTTAAAGTAATTCACGAAGAAATCATGCAAATCGGCAAATCAAGAACATCTGAAGAATTGTCAAGACTTTGGGAAGACCAAGAATGAAGATTCAAGAGGCCTCATGAGACTTTACATAGGGAGGAATTATGTTCCCAAGTTTCGAGGCAAGTTATTTGAAGACGAAGACCTAAAACGACGGAAAATCGAAGAAATTGGGCCAAAGCATCACAAACATGCGCCTTGGGCACATGTTATGTGCCTTGGGCATGGATAACTCTAGCAATGCGCCTTGTGCATTGCTCATGCTCCTTGGGCATATTCAAAAATGCAATATATCCGCCTTGAGCATGTCATATGCGCCTTGGGAATTTTAAATGTCAAGGGCGTAGGCGTAATTTTATTCGTTTTTGTGGGTAAAACCTGTGTTTTTAGCCCAAAACGAGTTAGAAACTCTCACTATAAATACTAGCCTTCCTCATTCAGGATTTCTCGTTCAAAACTGTGGTAGTTCAAGAGGAAGGCAACTTTAGAGTTTTATGAGAGTTTCTATCTTCTTCTAGATTTTCTAGGGTATGTTTTTATCTTTAGTAATTTGTTTTTAATTACCATGTGTAACTAAATCTTTTTAGGTTAGAGTTCTAAGATGAACCTCTGTTTATCTTTGTTGGATATTGATTAATATAATGTTGTTTATTTTATTTATTTTTTGTTCGCTATTAAGTTCATGATTTAGTCATTTATTTCAAAGGAGAGTAACCCTAAATTAGGTACTTAGGTTGTGATGGGGCCTACTATTGCTATCACTATCTGAAAGAGTAATTAGAAAGTAATTAGTTACTTAGGTACTTAGGTTGTAATTAGAAAGTAATTAGTTAGCAATTAGTGAAAGATACCGAAAGAGAGTTGACCCTAGTAGTAAGTACTTAGGAGGTGACATTACTAAGACTGAGTAGTAACTCTGCTGAACCTAGGATGTAACTTGTTAGTAATTAAGGAAACAAGCGTCTCCGGGGAATACTAAGAGTGGAGAGAGGGTATGCTATGAGTGTCCTAAGATTCATAGATGGGATGAACTAATGGAACCTTGGCCTTTATTGCCTTTGAAAAAACTGGAATGCGAATTTAAGTTTATGTTTCAATTATCTTTGAATTACCAAGGCCCTGCACGTAAGGATCACCCTGCGATCAACAGGTGCAGTTAGCCATCGGAGGGATAAACCTATAATCAACTGGGAGAGTAAGACCCGGCACGTAAGGATCACCGTGCAATCATCAAGTGCAACTTGACGACCGACTACGTTAAAACGTTCCAATGGCCTCATCACTTGTATAGTCTACCTAAGATTAATAAACGCGACATGTATATTATTTACTATCCAAAAATATAAACAAAGGGGATTCGAAGAATCCTAACCTCTTCTTACTTTTGTGCAACCAAAAACAAGTAAACTTGCTCTCTTGCAAACAAATAAAAATTACAAGCTTTCTAACCCTTAAATTTTATATTGTCAAACCTACAAAAATAAGTAACGCGAATTGTTTAGATGAAACAAATATCCCTGTGGATATGGTGCTTTACTTATCACTTTATTACTTGGTAAACAATTTGGTACACTTGCCATATCCGATTATCAATAGCTACAACCATTTCAACAGGTGTCTCTTTAGGCACAACAGTGTATCATAGTACCAGGTGCTAACCGGATTTTCCCTGCCCTTATAGTACCAGTTGTTTCTCCCATCTTGATTGTAGTGCATCATGTTAATTGCACCTCTGTCCATCCCACTTTTGGTGCTCGGTTTGGTGAGAAGAGTTCCCACATTAACCACTTGATTATTCCTAAGAACATTTGCCATAAAGGAGGGATAGGGCATCTTCTTAGTGTTGTCAAGCTTGTATAGCTTCATTTTATTGCAAAAAAAAAAAAAAAAAACAGAGGTCAATTCACCTCAATCTTACTTTTAATCAACCATATTAGCCTTAAGTGGTAGTCATCAACTCTTGCGTAATTTCCCTGCTTGCTTATGATAATCTCAGCAACATTCTAGTAAAGTATCATATCCGCACACTTAAGTTGCATGACACTAAAGTTGGAGTATTCTCGAGCACCAACACAAGTATTTGATATGCTATTCACAAAGCTAATTTTATCATACCCAACAAAAGTCGTACCACTTTAAACATCAATACCATCACAGTTTAATCCAACCAAACTAGCCTATCTCACCAGTGTGAGTGTTACTACCTTAATCTTAAAAGGACACACAAAACTCATATGGTCCTCTTGTCTCTCATCAATACGTTAAAAAGCCTTAATTTGTGAAGAATCATACGAGTCCTTAAGGTTTAAAAAGCCACCCAATTTTTGAAACTCTAACAGATTTTGAAATCCAAACCCTAATTTATCAATGTCACTAATATTGCAATAAAATTGACTAGCAACAAGTTTAGTAGAGTGATACATATTGAGATACCTGTCATAATCCTCATCCAACAATAAGTCTTCGACCAAGATTGCATCGTTACCCACATTTGGTTCAGAGGCTTCTCCACTTCTTCTCGATTTCCCTATGTTGCCACCATCTCTTGAAGTTGGTTTAGGACCCATTTGATTGAATGTAGGTTAAGAGGATAATTTTTGGTGTAGATTTGGAAAGAAAGGGTTAGATTTTGGTAAATGGAGGTTTGAGGGTGATAAGGGTTCATAGCTGATGGGAGAGGAAGATGGAAAGTTGAATTTGGAATGAATGGCCAGGATGCAAAGGAATAATATGATATTCACGCATTTGATACAATTCATGACTTATTGAATCGATTTAAAGTGAATCAATTCAGTTTGTATACTGAATCATTTTGAATTGATTCAAAAGGCTAAAATTTCAAAATTTTAATGTTTATCAAAGGAAAGTACTTGTGAATTGTGATCAAATGATCATGCATATCTTTGTTGACAATTGCAATTGCCTTGATTTGAAAAACAACAAATAAGATCCTATAAGACACCCTAACAAATAACTTTTAAACAATCGTGCGATTCACAAGCAAGCATGCAAGGCAAAGCAAATACATGAATAACATGCAAGAGGGATATATAAATAGAAACAAGTAAGGATATGCACAAACCAAGGACAAACACATAACAAACATAGAGAGAGTTTAGGTAGTTTCCAAAGGAAAGGTAAACACTTTTGACTTTCTAGAGAAAACATTTTACCTAACCAACAACTTACTCCCTTGAGGAGAGCTATAGGGATGATGAGGCATGAGACGTCACTCGTGATTATCCAACGTGATAAGTCCAATGGAGAGGTTAATTATTTGACATCCTCGTATACAACTTCAACACAATTTTCATCTTAATGTCCTTGCAAGGCAAAAAGCTTCTTGCAGAACATCATCCTTGACTCTAGTCATTATACATCAACCAACTCACAAACATGCAAACCTTTTCCCAACTAGTGGGAGTAAGTGAAAAATAAGGGTTATCTAATTTGATCAAAGCATAGAGGTATGCCCCCCTTTTCACCAAAGTGAATATATGAGATATATCTTTTTTAGAATGCCTTGAAAAATCCTAGAAGATACTTCTAAGATATGTGAGGCACTATTTCAAGCTTGATCAATTTGGAGCCCTTTGGTTCTCAAACGAAGTTGAGACATTCGGGTTAGTGAGACAATCCACAATTTTGGTCACTTACATCATTACTCCTTTAAGAACTTCAACTTTCCTAATGTGGCAATGAGGTGTGTTGTGGCGAAGTCTTCCACAGTAGTGACACCTATCATTTTGAGTATAAGGTTTGTCATTGTCATTTTTGTTAACAAATGCATATTTCTTATAGGGTCTTTTAAAAGGTTTTCTATTTTCCTTTGACTTCATGACAAACTTCATCTCTTCTTTAGAAACATATTCTAGCTTATGTGTTAAAATTTCAATTTCTTTGTAAAGGCTAAGAGATGTCTCACAACTAGCAAAGTTCATCCAATTTGGATCGTACTTAGGTGAACTTTTCTTAGGTGAATCTAAACAAGGATTTATAAGCTTTTCATTGACAAGAGATGCATGCTCTTGCTTTAAGTTTTCAAAAGTGCTTTTGAGATGTGCTAGCTCATTTTCTAGCTTTAAAATATTTTTCTTTTGAGATATTATTTTATTGATAGAATTTAAAGCCTCACAATGCATCTCTTCAATGTCTTCTTGTAATTCCTTATAGGAAGGTTTAAACCCAGAGTCGGAATCAGAGTAAGTTATCTCACTTGTGTTTTTCTTGGTGTGGCCCATGTGGCCCATGAAGCATAGGTTAGCAATTTCATCATTTTCGGTATCATTTTCCACAAAGTTTTGGGCTTCTAGATGAATTCGATCTTCCTTTGCCCTTAGTTAGTTTCGGGCATTCACTCTTGAAGTGACCTATCTTTCCAAACCCAAAACCAATTACAACTTTCTCCTCCTTGTCTGATTCTTTACTCTTAAGTGAAGCCTTCCTAAAGTTGACAAGGTTCTTGTCATTATGCTTTAAACCATTCTTCTTAATGTAGTGATTGCAGCGTCTCACGAACAAGCCCATTTCTTCCTCATTTAGTGAATCATCATTGGATTCACTTTCATCTTGCTCCGAAGAAATAGCCATGGACGAGTTAGCATTTAGTGCAATTGACTTCTTATCCTTCTTTTTGAGATCCTCCTCACTAGACTTCAACCGTATAATATCATTCTCATGTTCCTTGAGTTTCCCAAATATAGTGGTAATGCCAAGGGTATTAAGGTTTTGTGACTCCTTAATAGCTGTCACTTTGGGTTGCCAATCCCTAGTCATACACCTCAAAATTTTATTAGTGGAATCTTGGTTTGAGATGTCCTTTCCTAAGTTTTGTAGCTTGTTAACGATATGAGTGAACCTCATTTGCATGGAGGAGATGGATTCACCATCCTCCATGTGAAAGAGCTCATATTGTTGAATGAGAGTATTAATTTTAGATTGCTTGACGTCGTTGGTTCCCTCGTGAAGAGTTTCCAACATGTCCCACATAGCCTTAGTGGTTTTACAATGAGAGACTAAATGATACTCATTCACCGCAAGATGGGTATGAGTATGTTTTGTGCCTTCAAATCCTATTGGACCTTCTTTTTGTCATCATCACTCCAATCAGCTTTTTGTTTGTCTTGTGTAACACCGTCAACAACACTTTGAGGTTGAAAATTCTCATTGCTAACGGCATCCCAAACATCCATGTCCACTGATTGGATATGATCGCTCATGTATTCTTTCCAATAGTCGTAGTTTTCACCGTAAAAAATTGATGCTCTATTATATGCCCCTTTAGGCTCCTTACTTGCCATATTGACTCTTCTGGTGATTAACCGTTAGCGAAGAGACCAGGCTCTTGATGCCACTTGTTGGTTGATATGGCAAGGTAATACACGCCAGAGGGGGTGAATAGAATTTAAAAATTTATCAAGTTTATAGCGAAAGCGTTTTGAATAAAAGCAAATTACGACTTGTTGGATTATGCAAGGTTAAATGGCTATGACAAAATTAATAAGACTATGAAAAAAGATAAGGTTCACTTTGAATTGAGAGATTCTAAGTAATCTTAATACAATCTAATATTAATAAAATTCACATAAGTTATACTAATGAACACAATTGTGTAAGTGTTTGATAAATTGGCAATGAATTGAAACTAAGTGTGATCTTATAGTAATGTAATACAAATTAAATTCAAAGAACAAAATCAAGTTTAATGGTTTGGTTTAAACCTATATCACACTCAATCTCTACACTAAAAATTCACCAAGCTTTAAATACACAATTAATCAAAATTAAAGAGGATACATAAGAGAGAAGACACCGAGATTTATTGTGGTTCGCTCTTTTGTCCTCGTTTCGAGCTACGTCCACTCTTCTTGAAGGAAAACATCTTTGCCAAGGACTTCCAATAGAATATTAAATGTTTTATTACAAAGTGATTACAAGAATTCCTTGAAACTATCCTAGCTCTTCAATTCCTATGCAATCACTCCCCCAATCTTCAAATAACCTTTGAAATTGGTGCTTCTTGATATCTTTGAATCTTCAACCATGCGTGAAAACCTTGAAGTTCTTCACTCGAACTCTTTGATGCTCCGTCCGACAATTAGATCCACTTGAACAAAAGACCTTAATAAATAACCCCCAAGACCTTTCGAAATGGAATGAGAATATTCACTTCACTTTAGAACCTTCATTTACCCAATCAATTTCCATGAATGAACTAACTTACAACCCCTATAACACTCTAGCAATCCATGACTCAAAGAACAAAGTGATTCTAATAAAAAGTGTTTAATCTTGAAGAATGTACTATGAACAATGAGGTTTGAAGACACTGGAGAGAATAGATGCAAATAATTCAATGTTTTGGGTGTTATGAGAAAGTGACAATATATAGAAAAGGAGAGCAAGTGCAAATTTTCGGCCAAAAACAACATAGTGAATCGATTCACTAAATGTGTGAATCGATTCAGTCAGCTAATTGACAAGCCTGGTGAACTCTGAAGATGGTAGGAAGATTAATACGTATCACACAAGATTTGAATCGATTCATAAAGCCCAGGATGAAGATTGAAAGGATTTAAACTATTTTGAATCGATTCAATATAAGTTAGAAAGATTTCATGATACGATTCAAACTATTTTGAATCGATTCAGGAGTGATAAGATTCAAAATTTCATGGAACGAATCAGCCCAAGTCAGAGACTTTTGGTGATACGATTCAAGTAAGAATGAATCGATTCAAAATGTGTAGAAAACCAGTTTTGACAGCAGAAAAGAAGTTATTTGGGACACAAGCTATGATAAGGCACGGTTTTGCTACGTGCTTTAACATAGTTTATTCTATACTACCAAAATAAAAACAACATCTAAGAATTCTTATCAAAATCAAAACATCATCAAAACATAACCTAAGACTATGCATGCTTCATCTCCCATACCCAAACTAATGCCTTGATTCTTTCCTCCACTTCTTGCCTCTAATTACCAAACTAAGCCATATTTAACACCAAACACATATGTGCACATCTTCTGATTGAACCTCAAACATGCAGAAAAAGGGGAACATTGTTGGAACAAAATGTGTTTAACATTACCCTTTGAGTTTTGATGATAACAAGGTATTAAAAATTGTCAATTGGATATGCTAATATTTGTTCAAGTGTGCAGGACCATAGACAAAAATTTAGTCTCTTTAATTCAAGCATAGGTTCTAAAGAACAAATGAGAGCAATGGAATCTACAAAAAGGAAGCTTGTGTTGCAAGGAAGCATTTGAAGAAAAGAGGTTCTGAAGACAAGGGGTTCTGAAGATCATCAGAAGCTGACGTCATCAGAAGCACTCTCATCAGAAGTTGGATACCAGAAGCTGACGTCATCAGAGGTTCTGAAGATCATCAGAAGCTGGAAGACTGGAAGCTTCAGAATTTTGTCAAATGTTGTTATTATCATGCCTATTTACGTAGAAGGAATAGAAGCCTGGAGCAACGGCTAATTCAGAGGATTTGAAAGCCATTAGATGCTTATTCATTGGAGAACGCTGGAAATAGACAATAGTACAATTGTACAACCACTATCTCCACTACTCTGTTTTGTGTCTGCAATAGTACAAGACTACAGCTGTGACTACGTTGGTATTCCTCTATAATTGGAATGGATTTGAAATTGTTCCTTCATAGGACAATAACCAAATCAAGCAACAAATCATTGGTGATTTGATCAAGCATCTACAACGACCCTAATTTGATGTGCTGGCAGATTTCCAACGTCTCTTTCACACCTCTATATAAAGGAGTGAAGACCTAAAGGATAACAAGACTCTTACAACAATTTTACAAGTGTCAAACCTCTGCTGAAATTGTTTTCACATCAAAGTTCACTTAGAATTTCTTTTCAACTTTCACATCTTAGAAATTATTGAGTCTTAAGAATCTCTATCTGATTTGTATTGTGAACACCACTGATTGTATATCAAGTGTTCAACCTCAAACATTTTCTTTGTAATTCTATTTGAATAGAAGTCTCTTGCAGTTGTGCTTGAGCATAGGAAGTCTCTTGATTGTGTTCTTGAGCATAGGAAATCTCTTGCAGTTGTGCTTGAGTAGTTTGAAGTCTCTTGCTATTTTGAGCAGTGAGCAGTTGTAATCAGATATTGATTTTAGTGAACTCTCCATGGAAGTGCAAGGGGGACATGACTACTTCTGGTTTGTGGAAGGAACCTGTATAATTGCTATGTGTCTTTCTTCTCTCTCTCTCTCTCTCTACTTATCCACTGCAACTAGACTCTGATAACTACTTCAGAAGCTGAACTCTATTAGGTTCTGAACAGTGAATTCAGTTTTAGGAGAAGAAAAAGAAACCACAATTCAACCCCCCCTTCTTGTGTTTTTCTCACCTTCAAAGATTTCGGAAAGGAGAGGAAAGGGAAAAGGGAAGAAAATTTAGGCATGCATTAAGCTTCAATTGACATAAGAATCACATTTGTATGTTTGTATGTTTGAATTAAAGTGAGAAATTGAAGTTTGTGGGAGAAGAGAGTGTAGGATCGAGAGAGAAGAGAGTGTGGAGGGGAGAGAGCTTAAGATATTTATATACAAGTGGTATAATAACCACAATGTCCTTTTCTATAAAATTTTACTCAGGCATACTTAAATGGCACTAACGACCGAGAAGTCTTACGCGAGATATTACAGAAACTAATTGAAAAAAATTTCTCGGATTTTTTGAAATTAAATTTGGAACTGGTAATGATTGTATTAGTTTTCATGAAAATAAATATGGGGTAAACTCATGCTCAATTCAAAAAAGTTGAAAGTAAGGGTGAAAAATAAATGTGGAAAAAAAATTGAATGGCAAAAAGGGTAAAATTGGAGTTATAAGTGTTTCGTTGGGGTGATGGTATTAATCTAGGAGCATGGGGTAAAATTTCCAAAAACCACATCTGATTTCTAGAGTCGGCCATTTGAAATGTAGCACAACCCTAGTAAAAAACCTAGTTATCTCATTTACGATTCTAGTGTTAGGTTCCAAAGAAGACTCAATGGGCTTATGTTATGGGAATACCTTGGAGTACCTACTAGGGGGAGATCAATATTATAGTGGGTTCACAATAAAGTATATGTATGGTTTTTTTAAATTGAGGGGAGTAGAGCATTTTATTGATCATTTGCATTTCAAAAGGCTCAAAGAATTAGTCTCTTTAGCTGTGTGCGAAGGATAACCTGTGTACAAAAAAAAAAGGAGTAGAGAAAGTTCCTCATAAAATTGGAACTTGAAAATCACTTTAAGCCAAGTTGTTTAACTTTCATTTTTCTTGACACAACACCCAAATGAGAGAAAGTCCAACTTGGTTGTTTTCACCCAAAAGATTTTTCTAATATGGATCAATGTATTGGGTTGTGCCAGTATATACTCTCACATCATGAATTAATTTAATAAAAATTAACAAGCAAATTTATAAAGCAGTCTAAGTTCTATATCCACTTTAAAGGATTTAAAAAAGCACATACAAGTTTAACAAACTAGTATAATCGGTTGGTAAAGTGTCAAAACAAAGGAAATTAACATAAACCAAAGTTAAATACGAGATAGAACAGTTTAAAAATATCATAAAATAGATTAAGGTTCAAAAGCTTTTGTCAAGCTAATTATTCTCCATTGTTTGGCATTCCCTTCATATTTTTGGAACTGAAATATACACGATAAAAATTATTGTCAAACAAGAGTTTTGGCAAGTCTATAAGATATTTTGTTATCTCAATCAATAAATCATAAAATTATAAATTATGCTAATTGTGTTTACATTTTTTTTATAGACAAAAATTTATTAGCCAATGTTGTTATAATTGAATTGGATTTTGAACTGATCAGACCTCCTAGTTATGGTTCAATTGATTAAATTGTTTGAATATGAATAAAACTGCAATCGAACTATTCAAGTAATTGAACCATAGAGAATATTGACTCAAAACTCAACCTATTTAACCTTTAGATTCATAAGCATAAAAAAACCTTTAGATTCTTTTCGATTTTAAACAATAATATTTACTTCATAATAACATATCATGTCCATCAATTTAGTAAATTAACAATATTTTCTACTAGCTATTGGAAGATTTTATAGATGCCAAAAAAACATAAGTATTTTTCTACTTACCGCAATATGCATTTCAATTTCTCTTTACTGGAGTTGATCCTTTTCCTTTGTCATCATTTTTCTTATTGATTTTCTTCTTTGAGTGATTGCTTCAATTGTACATAGTTAGTAGAAAATTAAACATACAGTCGTACAAGAAAAATAAGATCAATGGTATTATTAGTATTCTAATGGTTAGGTCGGAAATATCTAAAATAAACCAAGAAGTTTATCTAGTTGCTTCTAAATATTACTACAAAAAATGTTGAATTACAAAACGGAAAAAAAAAAGACAATTTTCTTATCTTCAATTTAATTTGACTATTATGCATTAAAACAACAAAATTAGAGACTACCTTGTTTCATCTTTGATTTTTATCGACAACTCAACTTTTTGTTATATAGTACTATGATAACAATCTATGTATACCTTGCATATAGTGATGGTTGAGCTGACGAAAAGTCCTCACTCTTTGCCATACTATACAAAGCCTCAAGTTGGGTCATGTATTCTATCCTTCCATCAACTTTGTACTGAACCTACATCCAAATAATTGTCAGTTAATAACTTATCTACCTATATCTACATATGGAGAGTATAATCAACATTTCAAATAGTTTTAGGGTAATTAGTAAAATAACTTAGCTATATATATATATATCAGAAACAAGATATAGTACTGTATTAGTCTAAAACTCAACGCAACTTATCATTTTTTTTATAGAAAATAAACATTGCAAAAAAGTTAATAAATTAAAGCGACAAATTGAGTAAGTTGCATAAATTAAAAAAAAAATCATACTCTGAGCTTGTTATTCTTTTCAGGACTATAGCCATCAACTGTTCCTATGCATCTTTTTCCATTATATTCCTTGCAGATAAAGAGTCCCACAAATTGATAAGGCTCATAAGGTTCAGTTTCAGTTGCATTTTCTTTCTTTGAATTCCATGGTCTGCGCTTTGTTTCCGCTTCTTTTTTTGTCTGAAAATATATAAAATATTTCATCAAGATTAACATTTAGTACCAATGATGAAAATAAAACATGTATAACATCCAACCATTGAATGTATATTTTAATGATTAATTTTAATCAAAAGGATTCAAGAACATACGGAGTTTGCAGCAGATTTTGACTTTTCTTTCTTTTTACTCTCTTCAATGTCCTTGACAACACTGTTTGTAGAAGAAAAACCTTCAACAATAAAAGAAAATCAATTTTAGAAATTAGTATTATTAAATTTACATCGTATAAATACATAGTTTAATGGAGATAGATTGTTGGTGTGAAATAGTTTTTCGTATTTCACGAAGATTCACTAAGAACTGATCATATTGGCACATAAATCTATATGGTGCCATTACTTTTCAAATACCACAAAGTTATCTGATTCGTATTTAACATAATTATAATTTATAAAACTAGTTTATACTTTTGTACAAACAAATAAAAAACAAGTTTGCGTTGTTGCATCTTCCATTTTCTCAAATATATATGTACATATATCATACCATGCATACACACACACACACACACATATATATATATACATTAACAATATACCTATACAACCTTGATGTCCCTAATATTTTCTTTTAAAAAAATGATTTCCCTAATATTGGGACCTCTAAGTTAATAATCATAGTTTAAGTATCTTTTGATTATTTGCACTATAATTGTATTATTTATAATGGTAAACCAATTAGTAAATTATCATGTGGAGACTGCAACGCAATTAAGAGAAAGTGAAACATTTATACATTTTTCATCCCAAAAACATTTACGAAGTACTCATAAAAAAATAGTATAGTTTGATATATTTGACAGAAAACTATCTCACACCTAAAAACATTAAAGAGTAAGTTATCAACCTACACCCACTTAGTTTTGAAAGAAAAAAAAACCAATTATATCAATTTAAAATTTGTTTTAAGAAATTAATAAATTTTTAAAATTCATTTTATTGTAAACATAAAATTAAAAATATTCTCAAAATTTTTAGCATTCCAATCATGAATCAAAGGTCGGTTCGAAAAAAATAATAATCAAAGATCATTGTTGTTATCTTCGAACATGGTATGGAGTGTTGTTATGTCAAACCCATTGTTCGATTAAATATTTTATTGTTCATTAATAAATGTGCAAATATGTTCTCTTAAAGCAAATTGAATCAAGTCCATTGCCTATAAATTATTTCATTGTTCATAATCAACTAAAATTTCACTACCAAAAAAAAAAATCAATCAAAATATTCTCTTACTTGAAATATGTTTCCTCTTTTTGTTTGGAGTGGATGACTCCCCAAGTGCAACAATCAAAATATCCTCCTCTGAGCTATTGCTACAATCATAAACATTTAATCACTAATTAATATAGATATTCATAACAAATAAAAAAGCAAAAACTATTTATAGTGCCCTAATGGATAAATTGATAGAAATCCAACATCGAGAGAGGTATTTGTTTATATTTTGTGATAATACCTTGAATGTAGTGGTGGTATTTATTGAGCCCAACATATATCTTCCTTATTTGCTAGATTTTTCAAAACTTCTCCAGGTTCCAAATACTCCATTCGGTCATCATTATGGTAGAAAACCTAAATATCCAAATAAATAATATTAATGAACAAGTTATTAATAGAGTTTATAGTAAAATCAACAATTTGTAGAAAATTTAAATAACAATTAGCTAACTAAAATTTTATTTGAAGTTTTAAAAATTCATAATTTATAAATAAGAAGAAGTAAACTTTTATACAATGTCATTATATATTTCAAATTGTGGATTGTATCATGTTATGCGGCCAAAATATTGGATTGTAGCATTGCCTACAACCACATCATGTCATAATTGAATTGATATCGTAAATTAGAGTAAAATGTGCACCCAAAGGGATGCAACACAATGGTTAACACATCCGCAACTATGATATTATCATGTGGCCAGTGCAAAATGTTTACAAAGTCAAGAAATCTTAATTGTGATATTATTAGTGGATATTATTAAAGTAAAAAATTTATGTAAAAAAAAGATATTAAAGTCAACAAATTTTAATGATATCACTATTATTATTGATTATTGGTTGTCGGGGTTGGAACCCCAACCTCTGCATAAATCATGCAATGTTCATACCAATTGAGCTATGTTGATGAGGACATATGAATTTAATCCTAATAATGTAAAAATTGATTATGTAAACCTACATGTGAATAATATATAAATTAACTTAAAGAAAAATGTATAATAATTAATTCATGCATCACAATTCATCAGTTGTATATAAATAAAAGAACTCATACTTCAAATAGATTCATGGAGGGCATGTAGTTATTGACGGTCCCAAAAGCTTTAACCCCTTCAAATTCCTTGTAGATGTGACGACCAATTATTTTTTCAGGGTCAGGCACATCCTTATCTTTTTCAGGCACATCCTATGCAAAGATATCATGAACAATATATAATTTCTCACAAGTAATTAATTTAATTCATTTTTTTCTTGGGAAAATTGGGTGCATATTGTAAACCAACTGTAGCACCCTGAATATATACAAATAAAAGAAAAAATAATTAAAAAGAGATGAGATACATGAGCCAAAACTATCTCAAGTTAGAAAAGGTAAACTGAAATTGGAGGATCGAATCCACACATATATGAGAAAATAACCATAAGACAAGAAGAATAACAAATAGAGTAAAAGAAAATTAATTTAAATTCTCTATACCAAAGATTATAAAGAAAATGTACAACATAGAATATGTAAATTTTAGTACTTATTGTTAATCAAAATCATGCAAGAAAATTATATTTGTATATAGCTTAGGCCTAACCTCTGATTTTCTGCCAATGTACTCTATTTTTTCACAAGTGCTTGAAGCTATGTTTTTGACAACTCCAGTTGAATAAGAACCAACTTCAACTATAAATAAAATCAACATTAGAAATTAGTACTTCCAAGTTTACATTTTCATAATATAAAATCGAACTTAAGATGGAAACATTGAGACCTTCAAATCATGATTAAATTGCTTCAACCAAGATTAAACTAGATGATAGGTAAATATGAAGAGAAGAAAAAGAGAATTTAACAAAAAAATGTAAAAGCAAATGAAAACCAGCTGAACAGAAAAATCATTATATATACTAGCGAAAACTAATATATACTAACAAAAATGATCTCGTTCAATATATTAATTTCAATCTTTTGATAATACATTTGGTTACTCTACTTTTTTTTTATTATACTTCTAACTAAAAACCAAATCAAATAAAAAAAAATCATATACAGTATCCACACAGTTTAATAGAAAACTAGAATCGTACAAATAAAAGAAAAAATGTAACAATTAAATAGAAAGAATCTAATTCATAAATTAAATCCAAATAAAAAAAATTGTATGAATGAGACATAAATATTATATAGAGAGGGATCAAGAATGATTTACCTCCATTAACGAAGCATTGATCATTATCTTTGTTGTCCATTTGGAAGTGAAGATCTTCAAAAACCTAAAGAAATTCCATTTAACAATCATATAAATCTTATTTCGTTACATTGAATGTTAAAAGCTCAAGAACTTTTTTTTTCCTGAGCAAAAAAGATCAAGAACTTGGCAAACATGAAATCTATCAAAATCATTCATAAAACTCTTCGCCGCACCCTTGAGTATTGAGAGAGAAAAAATTACCTTCAGAATAAGTAAGATTAAATGTTTTTTTAAAGACTTTTTTTTAAAGACTAGGAAGAAATGTTTGTAACTTAAATAACATTAATTTATATTAGTGTGATTGACCTCGGTACATACAATATGTCTCTAGAATTTTCTCCAAATGAAATTTGAATTTCAAAAATCTTTTTCCCCAATAAATGATTTCCATATGTAAATTTATTGGGAAAATATATAAATCTATTAACTTTATGTTTAAACCAAATAAAATAACATTACATATGAAAATTAATTTTTTTCCAGTCAAACAATTAATAATTCATTACCATATATAGTGTTTTTATTTTATTTAACTATAAATTTAATAAATTTATATATTTTCCCCATATGTAATGTCTTTATTTGGTTTTTGTAAATATGACCACGCCAAATATAATGTATTTGCGATAAACTAGTAATATTATAATATAAATAATTCAAAACATCAAAGTTATCCAAGTTGCAAAACTATACATAGTTCTATAATTTGAAGAAAAAACTGTTGAATTATTGATATTTTAAATCTGGATTTAATTAGTTATTTCAAAATAAATTGCATTTAATTAGTAAACTTTGTAATACAATTGTTGCAATGTAACAAATTTCAGATCTACATCGCAACATAATATGTAGTAATAGCATAATTTGTTTTTTCATCTTCGGTTTTCTTTATGTATGTAGCACCCTATACAACTTTATGAAATATCATTTAGAATGTTATCATTTTTTTTGGGTGCAATAGGTGAAAACAAAACAAAAGGATAAAACATAAAAACAAACTACACTCTCAAGAATCCATTGTAGGGATTTTAAGAGGGGTTTTTTCAAAATTTTAATCCACTTAGCGAAATAAATCTCGATGAACGAATCTTGATGAAATCATTAATCATAAATCAAACAACAACTTAAAAGGATTATGTGTTTACCTCAAAAGAAGAGTGATCACAAGTACTGCTCGACGACAACACCTCTACTTAGTCCACACAAACAATTTCCTTCACTCAAAAAACTAGAGAGAAGGGGCAGTTTTAGGGTTTCAAAAAACTAGGGTTTCTGAAAGAGTGAATGAGGCACAAGGGCTCTATTTATATAACCACTTTGGTGCTCAACAAGTCAGGCACTATTGGACTTATACAAGCCCAATATAACCCATTTGTTGGTTTTTCTAACTACTTAGCTCCACTCACTAAATGCACCCCCAAATAATAAGTTTTACTTATTTCTCTCGTTTAACTGTCATTTTGTGTGTGGAAATAATATTAAATATTATATTTAATATTATAAACAGTGAACGATATCTAGCAACACATCACTGCTACCCAAGTGACAAGATGTTAAGGGATCTGACGAAAACTTTCTATGATAACGATATTGTGTATAATTACCCTTTTTCCCTCATGTCTATATACACAAGGCATAGTATGTCACACTTGTCCAGTTCAATATTGGACCCTTATACATTTTTGCAGTTATGTAGGAGGATAAAATTCCATCTGGTCACTCATGTCCCTCATCATGATTCAAGGAGCACCCATCAACCGACTTTTAATCATCCTATTACAGAAAATGTTTGTAAGGAACCAAAGTATTTGACTCCTACATCTAGGGTACATAGTGGTTTCAGGTCGAAGGGTGGAATACACAACTTATCACTATGAGAATAACTTATCACATTTACATAACTTTCTATGTAGTATTCTCATGGTGGATCAATCCAATATGAATGTTACTCTTAATATTTATATCTATGTGAAGACTTGATAACTCTCTATCTATGATATGTGAGAGTGATCATCAGTCTACCCACACAATAGTCTATATACTTTAATGTTATCCCTCATCACAATAAAGTTTGACTACATATACTTTAAGAATAATATTCTTTAGTTTTCTAGGTCTCACGATTAAGTCACACTTAATGTTCCTTCAAACAGACTAACTATTCTAGGGACTTTATTATTTTGAAACATAACAAAATCAATAAAGAAAGGCCAAATATAAATATCATGATACAAACCAAATCTAATCAATATAGATTGGCTATTAGGACTTACTCCAACAATCTTCATTCCTCAGAGAATCAGACTCCATAATGGAAATGAGACTAAGAGGATGATCATGCCAAATGTATAACTTCTTATAGCCAGGAGATCCTAATTTAGCAAACATGACAACACCCTAATTATCTAATCTTAAGGTATGAATTAACTAGACATTCCAATCAAGGTTTAACAAATTTTGGATAAAGAGAATCTCAACCGAATAACAATGAGATGAATATTTGTTCTAGTAATAAGATTGATAGCGAGCATGGGATCAAAGTAACATACAATATTCTCAAAATTTTGAGTTCTAGCTATCTTTAACCCGTGAATAATAATTGCAACCAACTCAGAATGAGCTATTGGGTTGGACAACTCTGTGAACTAAAAGAAGTGATAACCAAATAAGAAAGCTTAAAGGTTTCATAAATTACCATGGCATTGTTAATTGGATCAAGACCAACACATGTGGAATTTCTTGCCTTCCAAATCCACCATAGAATAGCTAAAAAGAGATATAAATAAGGGTCAATTCCATTACATTGAATCCGATAAACTACATCTACTTGGGAAAAGAAATTAATATCAGTAAAGCAGACATAATGCCAAATATTGGATGCAAAATTGCAGTCCCATAAGCAATGCAAAATAGTTTTGTCATATTTGTAATCATCGAGCACACTAGTTAGAGGGAGCCATACGTCTATGATGGAGCATAAAAAGGGTGGGGATGGATTGATGAGTAATACACCAAATGAAAAATTTGATATCCTTATACATTTTAATTTTCCAAATCCACTGCCAAGACATGTTAGGGATCACAAATGGTTTATTATTTAGCAAACATTAGTATTTTGATATACCCGAATAAATGCCATCAGGATTTGCTGCACAAGTAGACAAATCTAGGACCTCTACATTTAGAAAGTTATATATGATACTATATAACTAGAATAATATAGTTGAAATATGAAAATAATTATATGTCTTAATCATTAAAACAAGATACAATTCAGAGGTTTACTAATGACATGTCACCTAACGTTATTCTTAGCATGTTGTTCAGTCATTTTCAGTAGGTTTTACCAACAAATCAGAGGAGTATTAGAGAAATTGCCTATGATTTCGTGACATTTGTAATGTTTTCTATATTTGAGTCTGTAATTATGTTCTTCCCGAAATATAGCAATTTTAGGGTGTTTTTGATGTAATTCACGAAAAAAATCATGCAAATCAGAATTTACAAAGGGAGGAATTTTGTTCCCAAGTTCCAAGACATCTGAAGAATTATGTGGTCCTTGTAAAGATGAAGAATGAAGATTCAAGAGGCCTCATAAGACTTTACAAAGGGAGGAATTTTGTTCCCAAGTTCCAAGACAACTAACATAGAAGCAAACACCTAAAAACGTGAAGAAACACACATTTCGGAACCCCGGACGCACTCAGAAGCGCCTAGGCGCATGGATATAGGTGTCAAGCGCCTGAAGTAACAAGACACATGCGCCAGAGGTGGTTTAGCAACAAGGCACATGCGCCTAGTGTGTGGCCTAGGCGCCCCGAGCATGGTGACTTTTGAGGAAGAAAGCCCGCATTTTTATCCCAAACCCAGGTGGAAACTTTCCCTATAAATACTGCCTTCCTCATTCATAATTTATCGTTTAGAACTGGAGCAGTTCAAGAGGAAGGCGGATTCTAGGAGCTTTCAGGAGGAGTTTCTCTCTCCTCTCTCCAAGTATTTAAGGTAAGTTTTATTTCTTTTGTAATTAGTCATTTAGTTACCATGTGTAACTAAATCTTTTTAGTCTAGGATTCTAAGATGAACCTTTATTTATTTTGTTGAATAATGATTTAATTTAATGTCGTTTATTTATTTATTTATTTATTTTCTATTCGCTATTTTGCTTTACTATGTTAGATTTATCTCCTCTGTCGCAACCCTAGTTTAGGCACTTAGGTAGTGATAGGTTCTAATATTGATATTTATATCTGTCTATCTAGGAAGTAATTAGGTGACATTACTAATATTGAGTAAAATCTGCTGAACCTAGGATGTAACTAGTTATTAGTTAAGGAAACAAGTGACTTCATAATGTAAATCAACCTAGTAGAACCATTTTCCTCAGTCCTTGGTAAGGTAGACGCTGATAGGGCTTCCCGTTTGTAGAACAACCGAGAGGGAGAATGTGTTATGAAACTCCTAAGATTCATAGGGGAAAACCCTTTAGGAACACTGACTAACATACCTTTGAAAATTTAGGAATGCCAATGTAAGTCTATGTTTCAATTACCTTTAAGGGAGTAAGACCCCACTCGTAAGGATCACCGTGTGACCAGTAGGTGCAACTCAATTGGAGGGATATAATGAAATCAACTAAGAGAGTAAGACCCCACACGTAAAGATCACCGTTTGATCAGCAGGTGCAACTTGACGAACCGATTAGGTTAAAACGTCACAATGAACTCATCACTTATATAGTCTACTTAAGATAACTAAACGCGACATGAATATTATTTAATTCCAACAAATGAATAGAGGGGATTCAAATAATCTTAACCGCTGCATACATTTCTACAACAAAAACAGGTAACTTGCTCTGTAGCAAACAGATGAAAATTTCAATATCTCATCCCTCAACTCTTTTATTTATATTTTGTTAACCAAATAATTATTGCGGATTTTTTGAACGAAACGACAATCCATGTGGATACGATACTCTACTTAGACTTTATTACTTGGTAAACGATTTGGTACACTTGCCTAATCCGACCATCAATAGTCTACTTATAATACTGAACTTGACTTGATGTTATTTAATTCCAATAAATAAATAGAGAGGATTCAAAGAATCATAACCGCCACTAACATTATGCAATCAAAACAGGTAAACTTTGCTATGTTGCAAACAGACTAAATTGCATTACTCTAAACCCTTATCTCTTTTATTTTATTTTGTTCCCAAGTAAGTAAAGCGAATTTTTTAGTTGAAACGACAATCTCTAGGATACGATACTCTACTTATCAATTTATTACTTGGTAAACGATTCGGGACATTTGCCTAATCCGACCATCAGCTGCCAACCATTCATCCATGACATGTCTCACCCTGTCCACTACTTGAGCACATAATTTGTTTTCATTCAGTCATAGATTTAAATTACAGTGATTCCATATGTTCAAGATAATAGTTACCAACCGATGTCACAATTCAGCTGGCAGATGTTGGAGTAGAAAGAAAATAGCCTCAATTGTTGTTGTTTTTGGTGTTATTGTCTAAACCGCATGTTGCACCTCATTCCATGGCCCTGCCAAATTCTAAACTTGTATAGCAAAATGATAATGAATAAAAACACGGCTGATATCTTCTTCCTAATGATCACAACTAACACAATGAGTTGGACATTGAACACCTTTATCTTGTAGTCGAACTTTAGTGGCAAAAAACCGTGACATATCCTCCAAATTAGATATTTAATTTTATAGGGACCTTCAATTTCCAAATACCCGACCAAAAACCCAGACGTCGTAAGTGAGTAATGTCAACAAACTCCTCGACACAAAGTCTATATGCACTTTTAACCGAATAAATCTCATTCTTATCCGCCTTCCAAATTAGCCTATCACTTGGGACATGGGTGATCAGAGGAGAAGTAAGAATTTTAGATGCAATATCCTCACTAAAACGTTTTGTACGAGTACCACATTCCAAAAATTGGTCGTAGTATCAATTAAGCTGTTAACATGAAAGTTACAAACGAAGTGTACCGCAAGTAAGTTTCCATCGATGCATCGACCATTTTTAACCAAAGGTTCATCCAGGATGGGAATCCTAGTACCTGTACCAATTTTCGACCTTACTCCACCTTAAAAAATAAACGTTCTCTAATAATTCTACGCCATGCATAGCCCGGGTTATGTCCCAATCTTGCTGTGAGATAGCTTTGAGATGGGAAGTAACAAGCTTTAAAAAAATGAGAAACCAGAGAACATGTATCAGTTTGGAACTTCCACCCTTGCTTAACAAGCATAGCAAGGTTAATAGCCTACAAACCTTTAAAACCCATGCCACCATGTACCTTATGCATTGAAAACTTCTCCCACAATAACCAGTGAATTCCCCGATTATTTGCACCACTGTGACCCCACCTAAATGAGTTCATCATTCTCTCGATGGTTGTAATAAGTGACATAGGTGATTGAAAAATTCTCATAACATAGGAGGGGATATCTTGTAAACCCGATTTAATCATGACCTCACGACCGACTTGCGAAAGACATTTGATGCTCCAAAAATTAATACGATTCCACACTATATCTTTGATATAGGAAAAATTCGAATTTCTATCTCTCCCAACCATTGATTGAAGCCTCAGATACTTACCGTTGCCTAGCACAACTTGCATCCCCAGAACGTTGGTGATGGATATTTTCAAGGTACCTGACACATTGTGGCTACAATAGATTTTCGACATTGGTAAACTAACGGCTTGACTAGATGTTGTCTCATAAGTGACAAGAATATTCTTCATGGCTTGTGCTTGACCTTCGTCAGCTTTGAAGAACAAAAAATAGTAGTCGGCAAACAAGAGTTGTGATATAGGAGGGGCTCCTCTGCATATAGAAGTACCTATAATGATCTTGCGTTCCTCCACATCACAAATGAGAGATGACAATCCTTTAGCGCATAACATGAACAAATAAGGTGATAAAGGGTCAACTTGTCGAAGGCCACGTCCCGATATTATCGGATAAACATCATCATTATTAACCAGCACTAAGTAATCGACAGACTCAACACACATAGACATCCAATGAATCCATTTATCGTTAAAACCCATCTTAACCATGACCTCTCTCATATGATCCCAATCCATACAATCATAAACCTTGCTAATATCAAGTTTGAGAACCACACAACCTTCATTACCTTTTGTTTTGGTTGTAATGGATGACTTTGATGGCGACCATGGAGTTGTCAAGAATTGAACGTCCTGGTTCAAAAGCTGACTCATTGTCTAACACTTCAGAAGGGCAAGTTTCAACCTGTTGGCTAACACTTTTGACATTAACTTATAGATCACATTACACAGAGAGATCGAGATTCTTTCATCGTTGCTTAATAACATTAACCTTGAAGTTTACTATAGTAATACATCCCTTATGCACCTTCAGTACCCCTTCTACCTCCTGCCCTCGTGAACCTCCCACCTTCGTTCCCCCTTCCTCTCTGCCTTTTTCCTTTTCGCCTTCTCTGAAGACCGAATCGCCCTTCCCACAACCTCTTTTGTTATTACAACCTCCCCCACCTTTATTCCCCCCATCATCTTTCTCCCCACCTTTTTTTTTCTCCAACACACTCGCGACCATCCCCTTCTAGAGACCCCCTCACACTTTTTTCTCCCACAAGAATAGTATTGATACTATGGGGGTCCTTCATTTTCTAGCCAACTATTTTGTTCATGCCTTTCTTGTTGAGCTTCTTGAGCTTTTCTTGTAAGCCTGCCATCGCAAATGCAAACGAAAAAACAAGGATATGTATGAGGGTTATAAAAAAACACAAAGAACGAACAAAACATAATTATCTAGCAACCCTTCCGAGTCAGATGACTTAATAAGATCATGTGTATTAATGAAACGATCCTCGGTACACAGTTTCCCCTTCGAATCATACAAGATATTCTTATCTTTATCCATATGGGTGTAACAAATGTAGTTATTGACGTAAGCCTAGATCTTATTAGAGTCAGCAACCTCTTGGTTGGAGAGACGATTGTAGTGATAAAGGTATTCAGAAGGCTGGTATTTGAAGTGGTCTTTACTCCAATAGAGATGGAAACAAAGGACCCTCTCAGGCACAAAGGTGTTAGCATCCCAAGCATGATTCTTCTACCTTAAGATTAAGTTTGAGGCAGCGTCACTCTTTGGCCGGACAAGGATATCTATCCTTGAAATTCTAGACAAAATCAACGAAAATGGTGAAAAACTTCCCTCCCTGCCTCATTGACACCTAGCTCCTACCTTCCCTTTTTTTGCCCCTCGTTATAAGGAGAAAATATATAAGAATAGAGGAATTGTAGGGGTAAGCTTCAATTGTTCACAAACGAGCTCAAACGCTCAGATGAATCCAAAAGAGTTTGGGTGAAGCTGGGATGGAGCTAGTTCCATTCACTTGAAATTTTCCTTTTAAAAGTCTGAAAGAGGTAATCTAAAACCCATTTCTTCGAATACAACTTCGTAAATTGGAATCATGTTCTCCATATAGCGAGAAAAAATCCTACAACCAACAGTAGGGAGGCACACCTCCCAATCCTCTCCGCTCTGAGAATCCACATCAACAAAAAGAGCCTCGCCCGTTTGAAGGAAGACGTATATGAAGGGTGTTCACAAGGATTTGTCCCTAATCCACGAGGAATCCAACTCCTCAGCCACTAATTGATGTGGGTTTCCAAACATATCAAACCTGAAAGGGAATAGGGGAAAAATGAATTTTGACATTCAAAACTCCACCCTTCCTTTACCGATCAGTTCAATTTCCGCAAGGAAGAGTTTACACGTTCCTCGCGAACAATTTAGAGGGAAACCAAAAAGGAAAAAATTCATATGGTGGCAATCACCACTCACGATGGCGCTGGGTGAAACTTCTAAGTTTAAAACCCCACACCAACAGTCCAACTAAAGGCGACAACAAACTAAGACAACAACTTCCTACTGTTTCTTAATAATAAATACTAAAATCACCACCTATCACGGTGGAGACCACCACTATCGATGTCTTCTATCCTAAAACCACATGCTTATATGTAGAAAACATAAGTAGGAGAAGACAAAGAAAGATAAATGTCAATATGGTATCAAGAGAAGATGGAGAAATGGAAGTAGAAAGCAACAAAGGGAAGTAAATTTCTAGAGAGAGTTAAAGTGTTCTATGTAAATAATTAAAAACCTTATAGACTCCTTTGAAAACGTTTGCGAAATCAGAAGGAACTACCTAGTACTACACTTCAAATGGAAACCACTTCAGTTGAAACAAGGCAACATTCCAGATTCACGCTCAGGGTACATCCAATGAGTCAGAAAAAGCTCCATAAGTATCCAAACATCAAGATGAAATCAAGGGCCAAGATTGAACCTCGAAAATCAACTATAAAATTGAAGTCGCCCTTCGTGTAAAAGTTGTTTTGATGATGCTTGTTAGACTAGGTATTTTGGTGATGTTGTATTATAGGTGTTATTTACTTTTTGTAACATCCCAAAATTTTATAGAAATTATATATATCCTTTTAGTAATTTTCTTGATTTTCTAAAAGAATTATTTATGTGTTATAAATATAAGAAAATTATCGAACACTTCTTTTAATTAATTCTTTATAATATATAGGTATATGAAATTTTAATTAACTATTTAGAATTATATATTAATTTTAATCAAACATGTAACTTTGCTCTGTTGCAAACAAATTAAATTGCAAATCTCTAAACCCTTGTCTCTTTATTTGTTATTTTGTTTCTAAATAAGTAACGCAGATTGTTTAGACGAAATGACAATCTCAATGGATACGATACTCTACTTATCACTTTATTACTTGGTAAACAATTTGGTACACTTTCCTAATCCAACGATCAATGTCTTAGTGGTGGGCTGACTATATCTGGATCATTTAGTTCTCAGGAGCATGCATCTTATGCATAATTGCATTTGAGTCCGTTATATATTTGAAATGTATTAATTGATTAACTTTTCTTATTGCAATAAAAATGTTTATGAACCCTTTCTTAAGATATATGAGTTGGTTGTATTTTTAGGTCTTTTTGATTGAGAAGTTCTGATACTATCTACTTTATGACATTGTTTCTTGTGCTTTGAGTATGAACCAATTTGGATAAGAAAATTAAATTTTACATTAATAAAATGTTGTAGGTACCAAAGAAAGAAATATAAAGTTGATGTTGGTTTAAGCTTACACGGGGATAAAAATGGGTTTATTAAATTGTATATGTAAGTTAAAATATTTTGAAGTGTATTCTATCAGTTTTGTTCAAATAGTTTGTAAAAAAAATATAATAGTCTCATATTTTCTACAGAAAATTAATATTAGTTAAGTAATGTCTTGGATCAAAAATCTGGGGCGTTACACTTTTCATGTTAGTTAGCTCATATGTTAAAGCATCGTAGTCATCCATGATCTTAGTTTCCTACATTGTATCTTATGTTAAAATTGTGTTTAAGGTGATTCATGTGAATCAAGTTTTGTTAGAACTTGTTTTCTAGCTCTGTGATTCGATTCATGGGTGTTGAGAATCGATTCATTTGTGTTCTCGGGTTCTCTTCTTGGTTGTTCATGACAATATGAATCAATTCATGTATACTATGATTCGTATTACTTTGATACAATTCAAAAATCATTTCAAATCCTTTGAATCGATTCATTTGTCCTCTTTGCCCTTACGTTTAGCCTGTTTTATTCATATTAATGTTCTTTGATTTGATTCAATCTTCATCTGGGTTCCAATGATTCAATTCAAGTTCTTGCCTATGCAGTCTTGAATCAATTCAATATTTATATGGAAAACCATTGAATTGATTCATATGTTTATTGAATCGTATCAATCTTCATAGCTTCAGATCTCCTTGTTTTCAAGGGTCTGAATCGATTCATACTTAGTGTGAATCGATTCATGTCGTTATTTTTGCCAATAAAACTGTATTTGTCACTCATGTCTATATATATATATATGTATATCTTTAAACACACACACAATTCACTGAATCAATTTGCAAATATCACTTTAAATCTCCAACCTTCTCTTTATTTCTTCTTGAGATAAACAATTTTTATAAGAAATTTGTTGAATTTGAGGCATAGATTGTTAGGGTGCTATAGTAATTGTACACTGGTTTCTTTCAAGGAACTTGATCTAGGATCAAGGGTCTAAAGGAAAAGAAGACTCTCTTTTCACCTCCAAGGGGAATTGTGGGGGTTGTTTCTCAACTTCTCAATGGTTCAACGGGATCGAAGCTTCGAACATAGAAAGACAAATTCTTGGTGAAGTAATTCAAGGGATTGCATAGAAGCTTTAGTTTCGAAGACCAAGAGGCTCTCTAATTTAAAGAGGACTTGAAGATTGGTGGTAGTGTGGTTGCTTAGGATTCGATTAGGGAATCAACCAAATCTTTTGTAACCATAACAATTTGTAAACATTTTTCATCATAGTGGAAGTCCTTGATAGAGGCATTTTCTATCAATGACAGTGGATGTACGCTCAACGAGGATGAACAAGGGTAAACATTATAAACCACGGTGTTCTTATTCTCCATATCCTTTTACATTTCCACAATTACATATGATTTCTTGTGCAGAGACATATTAACTTGATTGTGAATTCACTTTTTACATCACCTAATCTCAATTACTTTAATTGAGATTATGTCAATTAAATTCTCATATTCAAGTTGAAAGTAAGTTTCAAACAAACTGATTCATATGTCTTGTGTTCATTAGTTGTTAATGTGATTTGTTGTTAATAGGTTTGGTTTGAGATAGTTTAGTTTTGCAATTTGTATGTGTGTGTATGATTGTTGATTTGCTCTATAAAATTCATTATTGGATCTTCTCAATTCACCTTCGAATCTTAGTTTATGTTCATTATCTTAAATTTTTTATATTATCACAAAGCACAAATTCAATAGTCATACTCTTGTTAATCCACTCTTTTGCAAAATCTTTTGAAAAACGAAAAACGTTATTTACCCCTCTAGCGCACTTCCTACTTCATCATATAGACTAACAGAAATAACCACTCAAGGCCTAAGTAATCAAGTACATAAGTAGCCTTCACATGTGGCGTTCAGAAACCAAAGGTCATGTCCCCTCAGTCTCATCGTTGAGACACTCACATTAAATGTTGAGAGGACACTCACATTAAATTTATGGACCGAGCAATCACCTAAGGCCCAATTACTATAGGCCCAAGTCAAACTAGCCCAATTTTGCATTGGGCCATTTACTCTCACAACACCCCTTCCCCGCGAGGGGGTGCTCGTAGCACCTCAGAAGGCTCATTCAAACCGAATGGAAACGTCTCCTCCCATGTATCGCATATTCTACTCGACGATTACTATTCCCCCGATTATGTAACCGTCGAGTGTCTCGGTGTGTCTTTCAATGACTCCTGCTAGTCACTTCTATATAAGGGGACTTTACACAGTCCCCAAAGATTCGACCGATTCAAACCCTAAGCTCCCGTTCTTGCTCTCTAAATTGACTTGAACGTCGAAGTGTCTACAACCATTCCAAAGAATACAAACGCCCAGACATCCGCACCAAACGTTATCGTTCTGATTAGATACGACCAGGAGGTCTAAGGCAAATTTAATCATTTGACATTTTTAAGTATTAATATTCTTTTTTATTGAAATGTTTTTCTATATACGTTTGTTAATCTAAAATCATTTATTAAATTTATAATCTGATTTTATTTTTAAATTGATAATAAAGTCGAATGATTTAACTTTTGTCGAGATAATAATAATTCTAGATAAGATTTTAGAGGAAGCCTTTTTACGAAGTAAAATTTAAAAACAAATAAAAAATACAAATATAAGACAATTAGCTTGGTTGCCTTACATTTAGACCGTCCTACGAAGGTTTGTCGCCACTTGTTAGAATCCATCCAGCATTGAAAATCAAATTAGGTTGCGAAACAGGTCGTTGTATAGAAGTTGTGGAGCTCTTACTATATAAAATATAAATTAATCAAGACCCTTTTAAAAAATAAAAAAAAACTAATCCAGCCTTTTATATTTTAAAATTTATTTCAATACTTTTTGTATGAGACTATCATATGGGAATTCCTTCAAAAAAAAACTATCATATGGGAATTAGTTTTAGTCGACATAAAATGGATATATACTAATTTATTTATTTATTTTAATTAGGAGAAGCAATGCATGTAGTACATTTTTTTAGAGGAAGCATATGTAGTACATTTTTTTTAGAGGAAGCATGTAGTACATTTGATCAGAAAGAAAACACGTACTATATGAGATAAGCAAAAAGAGATGTACAGTAGTACTTTTGATTATAACTGCAAAAGAGTATACCCTATCTACCAAATTCAAAGCCTAGGTAGCAATAATAATAATTTGAATTGGTATAATTAAAATTTTGACATGATTAAGAAAATTCAACTTTAGAATCTCACCGTCTGAAGAAGGAGAGTGTTGGCAACAAATTTGAAGTTAATCTCTTGGTTCATTTGTAGAGGTGTCTCAATGTCAAAGCTCTAGGTCCAGCCAACTTAATCCTTTCGGTGATGCTTTATCTCTTTCTTGTTTTTAATTACAATTGCTACAGTTTGGATAATGTTATTCCATGTACCTCTTTTTTGTTGTTAAACATGAGTTTTAATAGTCAAACTCAAATTCAATTAGGTTTGTGTTTTGTTAAAAAAAACATAATTAGAAATTCCCTGTTAAGGTAAATATTTATGAAATTCACTTTGACATACTACAACGTCTCTACTAACTGAGATATGTTCCGCGGAACAGTTGGTTAATCTTTTTAACTATTTTTTATTTGGTTTGGTATTTCATTTGCAGTAAACATAAATAAACCATTAATTTAGTTCTTAAACTATCATATTTTCTTCAAAATTTTTCATGTACTATATGAATACAATATTAAACTACACCATTTTCATTTACTTCTCACTTGCCTAAATTTCTCAAGAACTCGAGTAATAGAGTGTTTACATATACATCGCCCCTTTTTAACACTTCCATTTACTTGTTTACCTTAATTTTCAGGAACACATTGATAGAGTATTTACATGTACATCATTCCATCTAAGATTTTGATTATCACTCCTCCACCTTAAAAACACACCATTTTCATGATCAACACTGTTTTTTGATGATTTAAATTTTTTTTATTAATAAAAAGTTCAAATCTAATATTTATATGAAACTCTATCCATCTTCTATGAAATGCTAAAGTTTTACGTACACGGTCTACATACACATCATGTATGCCACATGACTATTTGGCACTACCACATGGTCAAGAAGATACAAACCAAATACTTAACTAAAAGTCTTACACCTAAAGCAGTTTAGAGGTTGAATATTTACACATAAATTTATGTTGACCAATTTAGTCCTTCAAACAATAGATAAGTAAAATAACTCAAATCAATTCCTAAATTATTACACTCAAAAACAATTATACCTAATTTCGAACTAATTTTTACCGGTGATTAAAAAAACGATTAAATGTCTCATGAGAATACCTCATTGAATAGAAACATGTTTTAAATATTGGGGTTCAAATCGAACTTCAAGCTTCTTACTTGTTTACTTTAATAATGAATTTCTAATACAAGATTATTTTAGAAAATGATTAAATTAACCAACATCATTTAAATTTGCATATTCACAAATTTTAAGGTGTAAATATCCTACCCCTATATTTTTAAAAGGTCAATTGATGATTTACTCAATTTTTTTTTACAAAAAAGGAGCTTTTAAATTCTTTAAAATCTCCGGTGTTAATATTTTGGAAACTGAAAATATTAATTAATATTCTCATAAAAAAAAGTCAAGCATAAACGCAAAGTAGACTGTAGTAATAAACGTAAAATTAAAGTAGCTAGGACAAGACCGATATAAATCCCATCAAACAGTAAAAAAAAACAAAGAAGAGTTCAACAAGAAATTAAAAGTTAGGAAGAAACTAGATTTGACAAAATCTACTTTTTGACTTAATTTATTTATTTACACATCCGTGTTTGGCAACCGTAATGATCATAAATCATGATCAAAATTCTAAACATGCTTTTCACTTTTTTAACATTAATAATAATTAATTAAAATAAAAAACAATTAAACAATAAAAAAAACATTGATTTATTAATTCATCAAAATGGACCAGTCAAATACACACAAATGAAGAGAGAGATTTAACGGTTACCTTTACAAGACCAACCACTCAAATAACGCCACGTCATCATCACCGCGTCGCGTGCGATTCCACGAGAAATTGACTTGCCGATAAATTGGAATCAAATCCAACGGCGGAGAGAGACGTATCGAAAACGGAACGTCCAAAACGTATGTTAACCTTTTAAACCGGTAAACCGGTCACAAAACGGCGATTATGTTGTGGTCCCCACTTTTTGCTTCTACACCACCGTGTCTTTAACTACCGTCCACCGCTATAACTTTTAAAAAATTAATTTTTTTTTTGCAATATACATTTATAATACAATTTACTTTGAACATATTTTTAATTAATATATATGTGTATAAATATTAACATGTAAGATTTTGTTTGATTTGATTCATTGAATATTTATAAAATTATCTTTTTATTATAAATAATTTTTGATATTAATAATCTAAGTTGCACATTAACATAAATGAAATTGGTTGATGCGAAATATATTTAGGAAGAAGGAAGTATACAAAGTTTCATTTACAAAAATTTTGCACTTACATATAATTGACGGGGTTTTGAAGGTTTATCGAGGTAGAAATTTACATAGATATTTATCGATAGTTCATCAAAAGATGTCATAACATTGACAATAGAAGTTGAAACTATGACTTTACGAATGAGTCAACTCTTTACCAAGTCAACTTTCATCAATTAAATTACTTTCTCCGTCCCAAATTATAAGAAAAAAATTCATTTTCTTTGTCCCAAATTATAAGAAAAAAGACCAACTTTTATCATATTTAATTATGTTTTTTCAAAAGAAAATTAAATGCAAAGACATTCAATTTGTTTTTTTTATTTTCTCTATAATCAAACTACCAATGAAAATTATTTTTACATCTTCTTATAAAACTTATTTCAAAAATAACACAGAAAACTATGTTACAAACTACTATGTTTTAGTTTTCTTAATAAGTGTGATTTTTTTTGTTTATAATATGGGACGGAGGAATATGTGTTTTTTAACTCATTAAATATTATGAAAATACATTATCATATTTATGTGTAAAAGTTTTGTACATTGAGAGAGTGAATAAAAACTAAAATCAAAATTTAAAACAAAAAGTATTCTTAATTAAAAAAACAAAAAAGAAATTAGTAGAAAACGTTTATTATTTAATTGAATATTAAGATATGATTTAAGAGAGATAAGGGCATGAAGAGGTTCTCTTTCTCTTCTCTTTTACATTTTGCTCTCAATTTTACAGAGAGATTTCTCAAAGGACCAAACAAACACTAGAGAGAGAAAAAAGTGATTCTTTTTATGTGAGTAACATGCAATTGATATTAGATATTAATTAATTATTTGTATAATACAAAATGAGAGAGAGAAATTTGAGTTGAAGATTGTTGTTGAATTTTGTAATTGTTCATCAATTACTACCCTTTTTCTGATTTTCAATTTTTTTGGTTCGTTTTGGTGATTCATTCAACACTGTAAGTATCTAGCATTGTTTATTTTTATTCAGTTTTTTTTTTTTGAATGAGTTAATTGGGTTTTTTTGAATGAAAGAGTTAATTGGGTTTGTTCTATGATATAGAGTTTTTAAGATCTTGATTGATATTTTTTTTTTTTATGAATCATGGGGATGTGAAGAATAATGGGTTTTGTTCAAAATTTGATTTTTTGTTTTGTTGCTGCATTGAATTGATGGATTCATTTTTGCATGTGTTTGTTCAATTGAAGATTCTTCTTATAGTTTTTGTTGTTTTTCTTCTTCATTGGATCTATCTATATGTTAATCCAGCTCAATAAGCATTTCTTCAATCACAGATTCCATCTTTGTTCATATCATGAGAAAAAAATGTGATTTTTGTGGATTTGTAGTTTGTTGAATTGAATGGATTACGATCTGAAATCAGTTTCTTTTTCTTTTGTTTGTGTTTCTGATTATTGATTATATCGAACATGCTTTGAATCTTTTGATTTGTGTTGTTTAATTTTTCTGCGAAGGAGAGAAAAATTGAATTTTATTAATTTTGTTTGAACATGTTCTTTGATTTTGTAGAGACATGTTGGAGGGTCGTTGCTGTGTTGTTTCGAGGTTGTTTTGTAGCACTTGTGAAACAGAGAACGATTGGTCTTACATGAAGTACATGCTGGATTTGGACATCAAAAATGGTAAAAGACCAATGAAAATTGATTCTGCTGAGGATGAACATCATCCTAGGAAGTGTACTAAGATGTTGGAATCTTGTCACATAGTTGAAACGGTTTGTATTTCGTTGCAACATCCTAAGGATTCTGTTCTTCCTCAAACAGATCAGAAAACCGATGAACCCTTGAATGTTTGTCAAGGAGTTCATGATGGTGGTGATTCAATAGATTCATCAGTTTCTGATATTCGGCAATCTGATGAGGAGCAGCATGCTGGAGATTCTTCGGATTCTGGTTCTCTTTTACCGAGGATGAACCGAGACAGCTCAATCGTGTGTCTCAGTCACTGTTCAAGGTCTGATTATGGTTCGCTTGCTTCGCTGAATAGAAGCTTCCGTGAAATAATCCGAAGCGGCGAGGTTTATAGATGGAGGAGACTATATGGTATCATGGAACATTGGGTTTATTTCTCGTGTGCTCTCCTTGAATGGGAAGCGTACGACCCTATTCGCCAAAGGTGGATGCATTTGCCAAGGATGGCTTCAAACGATTGCTTCATGTGTTCTGATAAAGAATCTTTAGCTGTAGGAACCGAACTTCTTGTGTTTGGGAGGGAGCTTAGTTCTCATGTGATATATAGATACAGTCTTTTGACAAATTCATGGTCCTCTGGAATGAGAATGAATGCTCCAAGATGTTTGTTCGGCTCTGCAAGCCTTGGTGAGATTGCGATATTAGCAGGTGGTTGTGATTCTGAGGGACGTATACTTGACTCTGCCGAACTATACAATTCTGAGACGCAAACGTTTGAACTACTCCCGAGCATGAATAAACCGAGGAAGATGTGTTCTGGTGTATTCATGGATGGAAAATTTTATGTTGTAGGTGGAATCGGAGGACGCGATTCAAAGCTTCTTACGTGCGGTGAAGAGTATAATTTACAAACCAGAACATGGACAGAAATTCCTGACATGTCCCCCGGACGAAGTAGTAGGGGTTCTGAGATGCCTGCTGCAACCGAGGCACCACCTCTCATTGCCGTTGTAGATAATGAATTGTATGCTGCTGATTATGCTGACATGGAAGTTAAAAGGTATGACAAGGAAAGAAAACTGTGGATTACTGTTGGTAGACTTCCAGAACGAGCAATGTCAATGAATGGTTGGGGTCTTGCATTTAGGGCATGTGGAAATATGCTCATTGTTATTGGTGGACCTAGGACTCATGGTGAAGGTTTCATTGAACTCAATTCTTGGGTTCCTAGTGAAGGACCTCCGCAATGGCGTCTACTAGCTCGAAAACGATCTGGTAACTTCGTTTATAATTGTGCTGTGATGGGATGCTGAAGCATTGAATGGTGCTAAAATTACACATTTCGAAGCTTCAAATTCACTGAGTTGCACAACATTGGTTCATCGTCTATTGACACTGGATTCTTGCTAATTGGTACTTCCCCCTTTTCGTTCTTTCATTGATATTTTCGTTTCGAATGCAGGGGGTGAGATTAAGATATTAATCAAGATTAGGGAGGAACACTTCAGTCTTTTAATCTTAAGTTTAAAATTTAATTCACCTTTTTTTTTTTGTTCCATTGAAAAATTTGTATCATCACCCCATTTTCATTGACAAGATTTTTCAAAGCTTGGTATCATGTAGCAAAGGAAATAGGTTAAATAATTGAAGTTCTAATACAGATTTAGGTTACTGTTGTTTGTTTGTTTAAGTTCTCTTGAAGGAATGAAATAATTTTCTGGATTATGTATTGATTCAATTCTCCATTGGAATTCATGGATTTTGTAACTTGAGCTCTCTCTTGGTTGAAAATTGGAATATGACTGTTCCATTTATTCTTTTATTACTTGCCACAGGTTCAACATGTGTTATCATAAATGATTTATTTCATTATATACAAATTGTATGGACACTATAGGGCAATAGTCTTCTATTGTTAGGCATTGATGAAAATTTCATGGACACTATAGTTGCAGTTGAAATCTTAAAATTGAAACATGGAAACATCCAATTTGTCCTAATCTTATTAAATACTATAGTTATTAGATCTTTCTTATAGTAAGTACATTGACAATGGTCCTCACAATAGTCTGAGAAACTCATATTAGATCCTGGACAGTAGATTTGATTTAAATGCTGGGTAGTTGAATCATAATTATCAGACATGAAAAATGTCCTTAAACTACCACAGTCCTTGCTATAATTTTTGTGATAGTAGAAATCTATTAATAATAATAATATTTGAGTGAAGTATGTGTGTTATTCTGTTAACATATAAACAAGGGTATGAAGAATGTATTTTTCTAATTTTTTTAAACTGGTGCAGAAAACAGGTAAATGGTCCAATTTGCATAATAAAAATTGTAGTTATAAGAGGAAATGTAAACAAAATATCATGATAAAGTATAAATGTAAAAATTGTAGTTAATGGCATTGGATTGTGTACTTGCTTATTTGTTGCACAATGTGTGTCTGTGTTTGTGATGTGGTCGGTTGTGTTGATTGGCTAGTGCTCATGAACTTAGATGTACTTAGATGTACAGAGTCACTGAGTCAGGCTCTGCAAATTTGGTAAAAGTTTTGGGTTAACATATTATAGTCTGAGTTTGGAGATGTACTTTTACACCAATATTCAATGGGAAAATCATGATATTGTCACATACCCCTATTTTATAACAGCCATTTAAGAATAGAGTTTAAATGCTATACACTGACGGTGTAAAGTTATTTTACACATGCATACAATGATGTGTTGTCCTGTCAATTAATGAATACGACAACTTATTGTTTTGGGTGAGATCAGAAGGATTTATTTATTGAAATGGTGCACTATCACCTCATCCTAATTTTTGTTTTTTATTTTTTTTATATTGTTAATTTTATGGCATAACTAAAGGATGAAGTGAAATAATATATGACATGTTTATACATTGTTTAAGTTTATTCAGAAGATGTCTTATAAAAAAAGGAGATCGATAGATATATTGGGGGTGTAAAGTTATTTTACACTTACATCTAATAAGAACTCTTCAATTTATCACTTATATTTGACATATGTAAATTTTTTATTGTATTGACAAGTTGTGATTGATTGTGAGCATAAAACAATTTACCCAAATAGTGCATATTTCATTTTCACTTCAAAAAATTATAGTTATATATGAAATTTCTTTTTTTATTTTTCCTCAAACAAAATTACTTGTATGGAATTTTTTTTGTATGGAATCTTTTAAATCAAGTTTCCTCTTTATGTTTTATATCAATGACTTATATGTTATTATAGTTTTACTGGAAAGTTATATATGTGCTTATATAATAAGCACTTAATCTACTTTTTATCTAAACACAATCCAAGAGTTTCGTCCGACTAGATTTGTCGTGGCATGTGCATCACTTCACACTATGGTTGTTAGAGCAATGTTCTCTCCTTGTTTTGGTTTTGGTCGCTAAAGAAAATAATTTTGACGTGTTCTTGACATTTTTTTTATCATAATATGAACATACAAAAGTTGAACAAAATAAACGGATATAACATGAACACATTTTGAACATAAATGACTCATAATCTTGACATTCATATTAGCATAAATTGGTCATTAGAGACCAAAAACAAATTTTTTTTTTGAGGACGAAAACATTCTGTTTTATTTTTTAGGGACTAATATCAAAATTTGACGAAAAACTTGTTCAACCTTTTTTTTTATTGTTGTTATTTTTATATAGCTTTCAGCCCTTCAGACATGACCCATATTTATTTTCTTCGACCCATAGTTACAAAATTAATTTCAAATATGTAGCTTCTTTTCCCATCTTATTCGTTTCTCACGGGTTCTACGAATTTTGGATTTTATAATAAGAGCAATGTTAACATCATCCAAGCCCTCCAAAACACGTTTAAACACCTTAAAAAACCCTTCAAATTTTCGAATTTTATAATCTAAATAGGGTGCGTGAAAAGAAAGGAGGGTGACAAAATAATTAACCTTTCAAATATAGGTATTCATACACAATATGATCTTTAATATCAAATAAAATATAAGCCCATCCAATTGATAAAAAATATAAGCCCATCCACCCTAAAGCGAGAGAATTCTGCTCTTCTCTCGATAAAAAACGCTCATTTCCAACTGAAATGACCACAATGTCCCTGCGTGAGTTAACTCACACGCCTTTGGACGGTGGCGTAACTTAACTCACGCACCTTTGGATGGTGGCATGAGTTAACTCACGCAACTTGGCCAGTGGTTATGCACAAAGAACACGTTTTTTTAGACGGTGATCAAGTTTTCTTAATTGATTTTACACGTTTTTTCGTAAGTTTTTACACTTTTTTTTTGCTGCATTAAGTGTAGTTAAAACCTATGTAAGCCATTTCCCCTATAAATACTCTTCCAACTTTCACCATTTCTCACACCATCATCTCACATTCTCTTCACCTCACTCTCTCCTACTCTTCCTTCTACAACAACAATGTTTTTCCATCCTTGGCCTTTCATAGAAAGAGACCTCTTTGAAAAGTTAAGGGGTTGTATGAAATGGCAACGCACTACAAAGAAGGTTGAAATCGAATTTTTTTTCCGCATAAGACAAGAAACATACCATACCAAGAGGGTTTCTTTTTACCTCAAAAGGGTTGATTTCTTTTTACCCCAAGATGATTGGTCAATATTTACCGCAAGATGATTGATTTCTTTTTACCCCAAAAAGATTGGTCACTTTGAGGTAAAAAGTTATTGGGGTAAAAAATGCAAATTTAGTTTTACCCCAAGAGGGTTTCTTATAATAGAAATTTTTGCTTTACCCATTCACCTCCATATTCTTCCGAAGCATATTTAGTTTTAGCTCAATCCCCCTTTCCTAGACAAGAAACACACCTTTTTGTAAATGTATCAATTATATTAATAAAATGAGATTTTATGTATATTATTTTTGTTCCATTATTTTTGTTTATATTTGTATTTATTTTATGATTGTGTATTGAATAAATAAATTCAATAAAGTGAATTCGAATAAAAGTTGCATATTAAATAAATAAATTTGAATAAAGACTAATTAAACTCAACATGAATTCGAATAAAAGTTGCGTATTAAATAAATAAATTCGAATAAAGTCAAGTCAAATAAAAATTGCGTATTAAATAAATAAATTCGAATAAAGTCAAGTCGAATAAAAGTTGCATATTTGATGGTCGGTTGATGCGTTGCGAATATGGCAAGTGTACCAATCGTTAACCAAATAATAAAGTGATAAATAGAGTATTGTATCCACATGGATTGTCCTTTCGTCCAAACAATTCTCGTTACTTATTTTTATAAGTTGACAGTATAAAAGTTAAAGGTTAAAAAGACTTGCAATTTTTATCTGTTTGCAACAGAGCAAGTTTACCTGTTTTGGTTGCAGAAAAGTAAGCAGCGGTTATGATTCTTTGAATCCCCTCTGTATATGTATTGTTGGATAATAAGTAATGGTATGTCGCATTTATTTATCTTAGGTAGACTATACAAGTGATGAGGTCGTTGGGACGTTACTCACCTACTTTGGTCTATCCCTCCTATGGCTAACTGGACCTGCTGATCGCACAACGACCACTTTGTATTGCTTGAGAATTTGATGCAAAGCATTTAGCTCTGGCGGCACATCCTCATCCCCTTTCTTATTCTTTGCTTGAGATATCTCTTTTTCTACTTCCACCGAATGAATCTGCTCGTCTTTTCCAACGTATTTTGATTTTAGCAACTCTTCGCCTTAGATCTACTTCTTGCTGAAATTCTAGGTATCCTGGCTCTTTCTCCAGCTTCTCCACAAAAGAACTTGTAACCTTGATCTTCTTTATTAAATTGATTAGTTGCTCCACATTTTGTTCTTCAGTCTCTTCTTTAGTTGCCATTGATTGTGTGCTTTTGGTTGATTCCATGGTTACCTATTTCACACAATAATTGCAAGTTCAAGAAAAATTCCTAACAAGAATAATTATGTGCTTGATTTTAGATTTAAATTAGGTTTAGGGTTAATTCTTATGTGGCTACTTAACTCTATTATTTTCTAAATGCAAACTCGATCTAAATTAACTATTACTAGTTAATACCTAATTATACTACTAAATGTTAAACCTAATTCTAAATGCAAAATGAAATGGACTGACTCTAAATAAATAATTAACCTAATCTAATGTAGTTATTATAACAACCATTATTTTTACTACGACTCCCTAAAATGCAATGCAAAAAATAAAATAAAAACTTAAACTAAGACTCTAAAATAAAAATTAAAAATAAACAAATGGGGTTAGTTCCTAAATGGGAAAAAAAAATGGTCAGTACTAAATGGAAATAATAAACTAAATGCAAAACAGAAAAATAGACTATGTTAGTATGACTAAAATAAATAAACTAAATTGAAACTATGACTCTAAAAAAAATAAAAATAAAATGACTTAACTAGGAGTAAATATTTTTGGTATTTTTCAATTTTTTTGGTATTTTTGAATTTTTGAAAAAAGAAAAATAAAATGCGGAAAAATAAATGACAGAAAAATAAAAGATAAATAAAAATAAGTAATTTAAATTGTTCATTCGAAAATATCAACAATCCCAGGCAGCGGCGCCAAAAACTTGATGCACGGTTGATGCGTTGCAAAGATGGCAAGTGTACCAATCGTTAACCAAGTAATAAAGTGATAAGTAGAGTTTCGTATCCACATGGATTGTCCTTTCGTCCAAACAATTCTCGTTACTTATTTTTATAAGTTGACGTTATAAAAGTTAAGGGTTAAAAAGACTTGCAATTTTTATCTGTTTGCAACAGAGCAAGTTTACATGTTTTGATTGCAGAAAAGTAAGCAGCGGTTATGATTCCTCGAATCCCCTCTGTATATGTATAGTTGGATAATAAGTAATAGTATGCCACGCTTATTTATCATAGGTAGACTATACACGTGATGAGGCCGTTGGGACGTTACTAACCTACTTTTGTCTATCCCTCCGATGGCTAACTGCACCTGCTGATCGCATAGTGATCCTTACGTGCGGGGTCTTGCTAATTCAAAGGTAATTGAAACATAAACTTAAATTGGCTTTCCATTGTTTCCCAAAGAAATGAAGGCCAGGGTTCCCTTAGGTCTGCCTGTCTATGAATCTTAGGACACTCATATCACACTCTCTCTACGGTTTCTTAGTAGTTCTACAAACGGGCAGCTCTAATCTTCGTCTACCTTACTAAGGGTTTCAAGAGAATGGTTTTATTAGGTTACAACTTATTTCGGACAGCTAAGCACTTGTTTCCCTAATTATTAACCAGTTAATTCCTAGCTTTGGTAAGGCTCCACCCGACTCAATGGACATCATTCACTAAGTACCTACATCTAAGGTCAACAATTATTCCAGTATCTTTGGCTAGTTAATAATCACTTACTTCCTAGATAGATAGTTATCAGTAAATGGATATAAATATCAAGATATTAGCATCCAGTTAGTGATATCAATATTAGGCCCTGTCACAACCTAAATACATAATCTAGGTTGCACTTCTCACAGAAATAAACTACTTCCTAATAAAAATTAATAACGAACATGTAACAACCCATATTTTTCTCCAGATAAATATTTCTTACCAATATTTTTAGTGACCTTTAATTTAAGTTATTTTAGAAGGAAAGTTGTACTAGACTGAAAAATGTAGTCAAACCAACTATTATTAAGCCCAAAACTTAGAAAGGATACAAGAGAAAAATTATATATTTAACAAGGGTAAGATAGTAAATTGATCTTATAACTATATATAGGTTCGGAGAAGAATAGAAATCAGATTTTTCACTTTTCTTTCCCCATTCTTCTCACTTATCTTACGGTTCTCCCTCCCTCTTATTCTCCTCTATGCAAGTGGAATTTGAATGAGTAATTCATTATAGGGCTTTAGAAGTTAGAGGAAGATGACCAATAAGAAGATTTGAAGCAAAATGGGAGCAACTTGGAATTAGGGTTCAAGGAAAATATGGAAGTTATAATTTTTGGGTAAAATCTGCAATCCCGTATTTGGATACCATGCTACTGTTTTGTGCATAACTTGCAATCTATACATCATAATTGAGTAATTCTGAATTTGTTGAAAAATAGACTTAATTGCCTTCATTTTGCACTCAAAATTCGTGGTAATTGACTAAAGATTGGCAGTTTAAATTGTGTTACAAAATGGGACAAAAGTTGCTATCATATTTTTAGATTAGTGTGTTAGACTAATAAACTGAACCGATTGGGTGTTTATCTTGACAAATGAGACTTATATTTATAATCTACACATCCTAAGCTTTCCAAAGAGTGTTTGTTTACTCAAATCCAGCACCGTTGGATATTTTAATTAAATTGTCGAATTTGAGGTCTGACTATTGAAAAGTAGGATTTTGGGACTGTTGGTGTAAAACTGCATACACACAAGTTGTTTGAAGAGTTTACTGTCATAGCATTTTATGATAATAACCTAAGCCCCTAAGTTAGTGATGGGTAAATGAATGTATGGGTGTTTGTTTACTCATCGATTTGTTAGTATTTTAAAATAGTCATGACTTTGTGAGAGATTAAAAATGAAATAAAATTATAATTGATACAATGTATAATTATTTATGGATTATTTCTTGTAAATATGTGGTAGCAAGTATGTTGAAGGAAGTCATCTCCTTGAGTGTTATATGTAATACACCGTGTTATGTATCTCAAATGTCACTACATATTTGCATAATCCTATAAAAAAAATATATTATATAAGCTAGAATGATTATGTTTAGCATGAGGTTATTGAATTAAGTGTATGTGAAGTTAAAATGATGATATGATAAATGGTATAGATTTACTTTGAGGTTCAAATGCATACTTTGAATATGAACGTTATTATGCATAATGTATATTATTTATTTCAAGTATGTGAGGTATCTAAGTGGGAATAATGGGATTCACCCTAGCTAGGTGGATTATCCGTCTAAGATGGGACGTGTAAGAAGGGGTAAACGGTGCACCGTTTATCGGAGTTAATCTATCTCCGCCTTACCATAAAGTTTTGAGGATAAGTTAGATCATCAGAGGTTTCCCACGTTCGGTAATCAAATTGATTAAGTTAATTAACTATGTATATGTTATCTCGAGTTTAACTAATTGTCGTATTTAAGTTTTAATTATGTTTATGTTTTTAATTAAAAATCTTGTTCAATGGAGAGATTGTACTTTATCCCACTTTGGGAGGCTCACTGAGATAATAAATATCTCACCCCATGTTGATTCCATTTTTTCAGGTGTAAGCCTTTTCCAAACGTATCGAAAGCCGGATCATAGTCAGAGTCTAGTTTAGGGTCTAATTAACTATTGTATATTTCCAAAGTACACTTTATTTAAATTTCAAATGTTTTGTAAATATTTCTTGAGAAGCAAGCTATTCAAAGTTATTAAATTGACGTTTTAAGTTGAAAATTTTAAAGTAAACTCCCATTTGAGTTGTAATTGTTTTTAAATTCTTAATACTCAAATTGGAACGTTAAAGAACAAAAAAATAAATAAAATAAACGACATATTATATTAAATAAATATTCAACAAAAATATACAGAGGTTCATCTTAAAACTCTAACCTAAAAAGATTTAGTTACATGTGGTAACTAAAAACAAATTACTAAAAATAAAAACATACCCTAGAAAATCAAGGAGAAGATAGAAACTCTCATAAATCTCCAAAGTTGCCTTCCTCTTGAACTGCCACAGTTCTGAACGAGAAATTCTGAATGAGGAAGGCTGATATTTATAGTGAGAGTTTCTACATGTGACAGTTGTGCCCCGACTTTTTGCATACGGGGCACATGACAAACACCCTAGGCGCATGAGACACAAGCAAAAAGCATGCCCTAAGCACATGGGAAATTCCCTAGGCTCATGGCTTGCCAAATCATGCCCTAGGCATTTTTCAAATGCCACATGCACATTCTGTCTTCCTTCCGGGCTCAATCTCTGATTTTCCGTCGTTTTTAGGTTTTCGTCTTCAAATAACTTGCCCCAGTACTCTGGGAACATAATTCCTCCCATGTGTAAGTTTTCTGAGGCCTCTTGAATCTTCATAATTTTTCGGATGTTCTTGATTTGCCGATTTGCATGATTTCTTCGTGAATTACTTCAAAAACCCCCTAAAATTGCTATGTTTCGGAAAAACTAGAATTACAAACTCAAATGTAGAAAACATTCCAAAAGTCCCGAAATCATCGGCAATCGTTCTAATACTCCTCCTTTTTGCTCCTAAAACCTAATATAAATAACTGAAAAACATGATAAGAATAACATAAGATGACCTGCCATCAGTATTGAATAAATAATTCGAATAAAGACTAATTAAACCCATCGTGAATTTGAATAAAAATTGCGTATTAAATAAATAAATTCGAATAAAGTCAATTTGGATATAAATTGCGTATTAAATAAATAAATTTTATTAAAGTCAAGTTGAATAAAAGTTGCGTATTGAATAAATAAATTTGAATAAAGACTAATTAAACCCAGCTTGAATTCGAATAAAATTTGCATATTAAATAAATAAATTCGAATAAAGTGGCACAATTACACAGAATCAATTAAAAAAATATACAATTTTATTTAGTTTTAATTTCATATAGATTACATTACATTCTCCCTAAATATGTGGTATCATCATGATGTTGGATTTAAATTAAATTGTTGAAAGTTTGCGGAAAATATTGGCATTGAAGTATCTTATACTTAGCGTAGTGATTTGAAGCAGCCTTTGAAAAGTCAAAAGAATGAAGAGAACACAACACATTTATTCTACAAAATCAACTATATAAATTATCACATTGAATTCCCTCATATATGACGAGTCATCACATGAAGGAATGCATTCCAAGAGGTTGCATTGAACTTAATCTTACTGCCTTTTCAACTGACATGTTTCAATTGACAGAGGAGCATGATCAAGCTCAACAGAACCTCTTAGAGGTGCATTCCTGTCATTACAGAAAAGAATGCATTCCAAGAGATTGCTTTGAATTGAATCTTAGTGTCCTGCCAACTGACAAGTTTCAATTGACAGAAGAGCACGATCCAATTCAAAGGAACCTCTTAGAGGTGCATTCCCTTCCGTGACACTCATCATATACGAAGGAATTCGATGTGAAAATCTATATACCTGATTCTGCAAAATACATGTTGTGTTCTCTTAATCTTTCAACTTTTCAAAGAGGCTTGCAAATCACTACATTCAGTATTATACGAAGGAATTCGATGTGAAAATCTATATACCTAATTTTGCAGAATACATGTTGTGTTCTCTTAATCTTTCGACTTTTCAAAGAGGCTTTCAAATCACTACAATAAGTATAAGACACTTCAATACCAACATCTTCAGCAAACTAAAAATAATTAAACTTAATTTCCAACAAAATAAAGACACTAAAACTCAACATGTAGCTAGGGAGTGCAAATTGTACATAAACCCTAAAACTCATAACTACACATAAACATGCAAACATTTAAATAATTAAGCAATATAAGTCATTTACATGTAACATTTCTTGCCAAAAAAATCAAAATTTAAACAAAACCCTAAAACTAAAAAAAATCTAATTTAAGAGGAAAAATCTAACATATAAACATAAAAAGGTTAATGGTGTTTGATTATGAAAACTTACTTGTTATTGGAGTGTTGTTTGATTTGAACTTGAAGGAATTTTGGATTTGGGTGATTTGAGAGAGATTTTGGAGATTTTAGATGGGAAATGAGGTCATGCCTGCCTTTAAAACAACACGCAGCGTGAGTTAAGTCACGCATAATTAACACTGTTGGAACAAGGGTGTTTCACAAGTCACCTATTGAGTTTTGACAATAACAAGGTATCAAAATAATCAATTGGATATGCTAAAAAATTTGTTCAAGTGTGCAGGATCCATAATCAAAGTACTATTCTTAGAGATTCTGATTGAACAAGTTCAAGAGCAAAGGAATTTATTTGAAGCTTAAAGCATCTGGAAGACTGCGTCTGAAGAACTGCGTCTGAAGTGCTGCGTCTGAAGAACTGCGTCTGAAGAAACGAGTCTGAAGAAGAGCTCCTGAAGACACGTCATCAGAAGCGCTAGTTGTCAGAAGCAAGAACATCAGAAGCGCTGAACATCAGAAGCATATCTCACCAGA
>Ga0228710_1000499_pt1 | contig 50032 bp, 22 predicted proteins | sample MedpolnodulmetaG_FD_177995 | JGI IMG/M metagenome (GOLD analysis project Ga0228710, IMG submission 177995) | Root nodule microbial communities from Medicago polymorpha collected in Santa Monica, California, United States - pink nodules | ecosystem: Host-associated > Plants > Roots > Nodule... | reverse complement strand
ACAACTTCATTCAATAGATTAAGCAAGAAACAATACAAACAGATTAACACACTTGAATTGGGACATTCCCCATCCATTGTCGAAAATCAAAGATTAAAGAAAAGATAACACATACATAGTTGATCATACACATAGATTGTTCGAAAGCCAAAGTGACATAACCAAACCAAGAACAACAAACTAGCATCAGTTCATTCATCCTCTTACAAACTTGGAACCTGGCAATATAAGGAAGAGAATCCATAGTCTTTTTTTCTATCCAGTTGCAGATAATTTCTTTGACTTGTGTTCGCACAATTCGACTATCATTGGTCTCAAAATTGCCCAATTTTTTCAGATGTTTGACAGCTGGTGGATGAATAGAGAGGTTGTTGCAATGGGGGCCAACCTCGGAAGCTTCCTTAGTCTCTATGGATTACCAACAAATACTGGCTACTTTGTTCCAAAAGACATAACCCTCTTGGGTCTTTTTGTCAAACAAGAAGAGTGCAACCTTAAAACAGAATAAACAAAGAAATAAACTAAAAATAAAACCAACAGTAGAAACCATATCTGAAGCTCCCAAGGACAAATTCTTAGATCCAAACAACCAGCAAGTTAAGCTCTTTTGGGACATTTCTTCAAACACCATGAAGACATACTTAAAACAAAATAAAAATAACAATAAAGCACAAAACAAAACATTAAAACAGTGCAACACAGAAACATCATCAAGCCTGAGATCTAGATTGCATCCTAACCATGGTGGTTTTGGTGGAGGGCGGGTGGGATGCAACCATGAGGGTGGGGGAGCAGCCATGAGGGAGAGAGCTTGAAATACTGTTTTCAGATTTGCGATGGGGGAGACAAACGTGACAACCATTTAATTGTTTTGTGGTGGTGGCTCGGGTGGTGGTCGCATCGGCGGGAAGGAAAGCTTGGCGGCGCCTGGTGGTGGGGAAGAAAGATCTTTGGTGAGTGAGAAAGAAAATGGAAAAGGATGAAGAGATAGTTGAGAGGAAAGGAGGATGCTCATACTACAAGAGGAGGGAAATACCACCAAAGAGGTGGGGGAAATCCACCATGAAGGTGGGGGCGGCCACCAAACCCTAAGATTTGGGGGGACATTTTCTAGAGAGAAGGGAGAGCTTCTCTCTCTAGAATTTTACCCGGGCCCTCCAATGTTTTAAGCAGCCGCACGGCGTTGGTTATCATATTTAAGGCAGATATTACAAAATAATATTAGTTATTAAATTGCATACGATATGTTTTTTTTATAAGAAATTTCATAATATGTTGCTTCACATTAGTTATTTAATACCATTAGTTATTTAATTCACATGTTATACTCTAATTTGCTTCACATGTTCTACAAAAATCTAAACTCTTAGAATATGTTTAGTCTATTAATGGTTTTTTATATGAACTATTAATTGTGGAACATTTACAATTTTGTTATAAATAAGTACGGTTAACTGCTTACCATGTTGTTGTGGTAAAGGAAAGAGAAGTGAAAGGTATGATAAAATTACAATAACCCTTGAATATGAGCCCCACATCACTCACAGCTAGTATGCAGAAGTCTTTGAAACTTTATAAATAGAGGAAGTGTTGCATCATATTCATATGATAAACATTAGTTATACAATTGTCTGAGTTTATTTTCTATTTAAAATTTAAAATATTTTTAAATAGAAATTAAAATTAGTTAATTGTTATATTGGCCAATATTTATCTACATTATAATAGTAAAACGCTTCTAATACAAAAGGAAAATTTGGGAGAAAAAATGTTACAAAATCTTGTAATTGGGCAGGACAGGATCTCCCTCAATTCAATTATAATGGTCAAGATTAAAGATATACTAATCAACCAAATTGAATTCAACCAGCCAATATTGCATTGGTTTCTAAGTAGGGGTGAAAAAAGGTCAGGTCGAGGTAGGCTTTGCAAGGCTTAAGTTTGACCTGTCAAAAATTTTAAGGATTAATCCTGGTTTGCGGCTTGTCATAGACTTAATTTTTAGATCTGAGTTTGATCTTCTGAAAGTCTAATACGGCCTGCTAGCCTATTTAAAAGCATATATCATATGCACGTATTTAAATAAGCAATGTGATCTACGTTTAAATAGACTAACGAGCTAATAAATCAATTAGATTAAACTCTATTTTGATAATCAACTTGAGTTTAGGGAATTTTACTATATATTATATCATATTTCAATTCTAATTTATAAGAATACATTTATATATGCGAAAAGTTAATGTATACTAACAAGCTTAAATTACCGAAAAAGTTAACAAATTCATATTTTAATTCAAAGTACAAAATATAATATGATAATAAACAATATTATTCATATTCACTTAAATAGGTCGGCCTAATAGGCTTAAGAGGCCTAAACCTTATCTATTTAAGAAAGAAGTCTGACCTGACTTGACCTGTTGTATGCTAGACCGTAGGCCCCTATAGATCGGTCTGACCTATTCTCATCCCTATTCCTAAGGAGACAATCGAGTCTTTGATGATGATGAAGGGGATCAGAGACCTATCACTCTTTGCAATGTATTGTATAAAGTGGTATCTAAAGTGCTTATCAACCGGTTGAGAAGTGTTTTTGACAAATGTATATCCTAGAACCGATTTATAAAGCACTAAGAGTTTATGCATTAAAATTTGAGCCTAATTTTTTTCCAGGACTTCTTAGTCTAGCCCAAAGTAGTCCACTACCCATTAGGGTTAGCCCATTTGGGCCATGGGTACCTGTTTGGGCTGCATAACTAAAATTGCTAAAATAAATTTGTAATATTTATAAAACACTAAAGTTTTGCCATTCTCAAATATTTTGTATTCCATCAGGTTTCAAATATAAGCAACGCAACAAAAAAATTGAAAGTCTCAAATATGTGACGATCATATCTCTGCTCACATCAATTATTATGTTTAATGTCATTATTTCAATTTTACCATTAAATTAAGGGAAATGTGGTTAAAGAATCAAATATAATAGTAGTATTTAGATTTGAAGTTGTATGATCAATGCATCAAAAGTTTAAAAAGTGTCATTTTTGACTAAAAATTTCCTCTTTTACCTTCCTTAACCAGTGCCCCCGAGGTACTAGTTAGCATGACACATAAATCAATTATTGGAATAAATGCAGTATTATACACATTCCAAGAAGAATATAATTGGAAATGATGTGTTTTTTCTCATCAATTAATACAGTTAACCAACTTTCTTAAATGATGTGTTTTAATGGAGTACTATATTGTCTATATTAAACAACTTACATACAAGACGAGAGGGAGTACTCTATGTTTAACTTTCTTAACCAATGTCCTTAGGTACTAGTTAGCATGACCCATAAATTAATTATTGAATTATTTGTTAAATTCAATAATAAATGCTGTATTATACACTTACCAAAAAAGGATATAATTACAAATGATGTGTTTTTTTCTCATCAATTAATACACTTAACCAACTTTCTTAAATGACGTGTTTTTATGGAGTATTATATTGTTTATAGGGAAATGCTAACCGGTTTCCCGGGACATTGGTTAAGGATATGAAAAAAGAAATTTTATAGTAGGTAATGCATTGAAATTGTGTAATTAATTTATAATAAAGTCAAAAACAATTTTTTTTTATAGTAATAATTACCTTTTATGGTATGCTTAACCAGTGCCCCGGGCACCGGTTAGCAGGACCTTTGTTTATATTAAAGGGAAATTTTAACTAGTGTCCCACGAGCACCGATTAAGGATCTTAAATAATAACTTTTATGAAAGTTTGTGTAATTAGTGCATTGAAAATTGAAAATTTTAACATTTTTAAAGAGTACCCCAAAGACATTCGTTAACAAAACCTATATTAAACAACTTACATACAGGACCAAGACCAGAGGAAATACTCTATTGTTTATCTTAAATATGGTGTAGGGTCATCTCAACCATCAGGTAAGTAAAGCTTTTGTTATAGGTTCAAAATTTGAATTTTTTTAACTAGTAAATATTTATATATAGTTATCAGTAATGAGACAACAATTAATTTTTACATTCATAGTTTTCACGACAGTTTGAATTTTGTGATTCAAAATCTTTAATTATCATTAATATTAAATTAATGGGAGTTTCTACGGTACACTCTTAAATTAAGGTGTACTGGTACACCTGTTTCATAAATCTATAAGTTAACGATAATTTTTATGTAATGAAGAGATATTTATCGACTTTTATATTTTAGAAAATACCATCCCATAAGAAAAAACATCATTTCATTTTTTTATAAGAATTATACTAAATTTTTTAACATTTTATTAAAAAAATAATCAATATTCACTATTATGAGTAATAAAAATTAAAAAAATTTGAATTTTGTTTTGCCGACACTTTTGAAAAATAAAATATAACTATTATAATTATAAATGATAGAAAATATTTTTTACTAAAGAAAATAAATCATTAAACTATTCATTTAAATACACGGGTGTACCGGTACACTCAAAATTTTCGAGTGTACCATAGAAAATGCCTAAATTAATATGTATGTGTTTGTTGCGATACATTGCAATTTTCTATGATTATTGTTGTAGCTTTTTTTTTTGGGTAGACAGACGAAATGACAAAACTATTATAAACTCACACACACAAGTGGAGGTACCGGGTTCGAACTACGGTCATGACATCCGGTCTAACAATTTCGGCATTTTGCCAGTTGAGTTAGAACTTCTGGATTGTAGCTTTCTTTATTAATTATGTGATTCACACTCTTTTTTAACGTTTGTGCACCGTATTTCTCTCCATCTCTTACTCCTGGTCTCGATTATTTCTTAGTTTGACTTTATTATCTATTGAAAAAGAAATGTTAAATGAAATAGATTATGATTATTTAATAAACAATTTAGCATTTAAAAAATCTGAAAAATAAAATATACATAAAATATTAATTTCATTAAAAAGACTTCTTTCTTAAGGTTCTTTTTATGCCTTAATATTGGTTGAGACGGCCCTGTTTTGGTGATCAATGTCGCAGAATCCATGCGGATGCAAGAGTATTTTCTTAGCTTGTTATAAAAGTTCTACACATATTTATTAACTTTTGAAGTAATAAAAGAGCTCTGTTGCAGAATTATTTATGTGTCAAATCAAATGGTTCACAAAGTTGTAACAAAACCAGTTCCAAAGTAAGTGTTTGCAAACTAGCAAGGAAGATATTTGTGTATAAAACAGCTGCTTATGTAAATAACTTATTCATGTATCAAATGAGAGTCATAATATTATGTTGTATCAAAGGGTCGTCACTCGTCACATTTCCTAAATGAATCAACTTGTAGTTCAAATCCAATTATAAATAAAGGTTCAAGCATTGAATTGAAATTGGCTAATAGGAATAGTGATATCTCTCCCAATCCTTCAAATACCAAAGGAAAAATTGGAAGCAATGCATATAGAAAATTTGAAAAACCAGAAACATGTCTCTTAATATACAACAAATGCTATTAGTTGGATGATTCAATTCAAAAGATACTCCTACAAATTCAAGCTGACATGAATTCCTATGTGGATAAGTAATGAGTTGGTCAATGTTGTAGTATGACTCAAAATTTGATGGATGAAAAATATTGTTGCTAAAAATATAAAAGATTTGCTTCAAATATATTTTGTGTTGAAAATATACTATTTATGAACAATAAATATATTTTTGTACCGTATGAAGGAAGATTTGATGCAAATATATTTTAAAAGGGAATATTTGATGCAAATATTCTTTAACTAAAGGAGAAAAAAAAGAAACGTATCTTAAGCGTGATATCCATTCCAAATTTATGAGTTATATTTCTCTACAAATATAAATATAAATATAAACCTTGTATCACACAAAGTAGAGAGTCAAAAAAGGGTTTAGAAATCAACACTAAAACTAAGGTTTGTAGAGTTTGTTCTTGACAACAAACACTAATTCTTGTAACCTCTTTTATATCTCTTTGTAAAGTTGCTCCTCATCATTACAGTGGAACGAAGGGATGCTCTCTCCCCAAACTAGGTAAACAAATTTCAAATTTCGTGTGTTCTTTCTCTTTATCGCTGTTTTATAATTTTGCTTGTGTTTATAATTATTACCCACATTGATATTAGTTGCTTGATTATTTTGCTCCACACATCAAGTATTGTATTGATGTGATTTTTCACGAATTCACAGCAATCAAGGATCAATGAATATTGGAAATTGCCAAATCAAGGAACTCAATTCAAGTGCTTTGGAAATTGCCAATCCCTCAACACTTGCCCAACTATTCTCCGTGTATATTTTCCATACACTTTTCTCATTCCCCAACTTTTCTGAAAAATGTTCTCTCATAGTAATTATACAATCTCTATGCCTATAATTATAAATACTACTTTTTGATCAATCAGATCCATATTCTCAGTTCACTAACCAAGACACCATTCTTCTTTTGTTCTCTCCTCTCAAATTCGTAAGTGCCATGGCAACAAGAAAAAGCAAAGCCATAGGCATTGACCTTGGTACAAGCTACAGCTGCATTGCAGTGTGGCGAAACAATCGTGTTGAGATCATTCCAAACGACCAAGGGAACCGTGTCACCCCTTCTTACGTTGCCTTCACTGACATTGAAAGATTAATAGGTGATGCTGCCAGAAACCAATTAGCCAAAAATCCCCGCAACACCGTTTTCGATGCCAAACGTTTGATTGGTCGTCGCTTCTCTGACCAATCAGTCCAACAAGACATAAGGTTTTGGCCTTTTAAGGTTGTTCCAAACCACAAAGACAAACCCATGATTGTTGTCAATTACAAAGGCCAAGAGAAACATTTTTCACCTCAAGAGATATCTTCCATGGTGTTGTCTAAGTTAAAGGAAATTGCTGAAACTTATTTGGGTCATGAAGTGAACAATACTGTTATCACTGTTCCTGCTTACTTCAACAACTCACAGAGACAAGCTACAAAAGACGCAGGGATAATTGCGGGTTTTAATGTGATGAGGATCATCAACGAGCCTACTGCGGCTGCTATTGCTTATGGTTTTGACAAGAAAATGTGGACACAAGGTGAGAAGAATGTGCTTGTGTTTGATCTTGGTGGTGGAACATTCGATGTTTCCTTAGTGACCATTGATGAAGGAATGTTCCAGGTTAAGGCCACATTGGGAGATACTCATTTGGGTGGTATTGATTTCGATAACAATTTGGTGAACCGTCTTGTTGAATTATTTCATAGAAAGTACAAGAAGGATTTGAAGATCAGTGAGAATTCCAAAGCTTTGGGGAGATTAAGATCAGCATGTGAGAAAGCAAAGAGGTTACTTTCTTCATCTTCACAGACAGTTATTGAGCTTGATTCACTATGTGGAGGGATTGATCTGCATTTCACTGTTACTAGAGCTTTTTTTGAGGAAATAAACAAGGATTTGTTCAAAAAGTGCATGGAAACTGTGGAGAAGTGTTTGGTTGAGGTAAAAATTAGTAAAAGCCAAGTTCATGAGTTTGTTCTTGTAGGAGGGTCTACTAGAATTCCTAAGATTCAACAACTATTGAAGGAAATGTTTAGAGTAAACGGCAAAGTCAAAGAGCCTTGCAAAAGCATTAATCCTGATGAAGCTGTGGCTTATGGCGCCGCAGTTCAAGCAGCAATATTGAATACTGAAGGAGACAAGAAAATTGAAGACTTGTTACTGTTGGATGTTATGCCTTTTAGTCTTGGTGTTGAAACTAATGGTGGTGTCATGTCTGTTTTGATTCCAAAGAATACCATGATCCCTACGAAAAAGGAGAATGTTTTCTCTATAGGCTCTGATAATCAAGATAGTGTTTTGATCAAAGTCTATGAAGGAGAACATGCTAAGACCGAGGATAACTTTTTGCTTGGTAAATTTGAGCTCTCAGGGTGCTCTTTAGTACCAAGAAAGGTTCCAAATATCAATGTTTGTTTTGATGTTGATGTTAATGGAATTTTGGAGGTTACTGCTGAAGATAAGACGCAAGGGTTGAAAAAGAAGATCACTATCACCAACAAGGAGGGAAGGTTGAGTCCTGAAGAGATGAGAAGAATGATGAGGGATGCCGAGCGGTATAAGGCAGAGGATGAGGAGGTTAGGAAGAAGGTGAAAGCAAAGAACTTGTTTGAGAATTATGTTTTTGAAATGAGGGTGAGAGTGAAGAAGCTTGAGAAGGTAGTGGAGGAAAGTATAGAATGACTTGACAGAAACCAATTGGCAGAAATTGATGAGTTTGAATTCAAGAAGCAGGAGTTGGAAAATAGTATGAAGTTTCTCTAATTGTGATGCTAGGTAAAAGATTTAAGAACAAGTTTCTTGAGTGTGAAGCAATGTAAAATTGTTTGAGCTTTGTTAATCAATTAGTATCTATGAAATTCTCTTTTCTAATTTATGGTTAATTTCTATCCTAGAGAAACTAGACTTGTGACTTATGGGTTATGCAAGAAATGTTGAGTTTATAATTACGTTCTGTGACTTTGATGAGTAGTTAGGAAATTTGAGTAGCTTAGATGACTATAAATTCATTAAGATGGATCCAAATATACTTGTTGAACAGATAGAAATACCACTCCGGTTGACCCAAATTATAAGCCTACTGGATTGGCTAAATTTGCATGTAGTCAAACCCCAAAGGAAATGATGCTTGATGGCAGGAAGCTGTGAAGTATCATATGACTTCGGCTGAAGATATTTACTATTAGGCAGCTGAAAGATTAATATCTTTTGTTTTGTTAAGAGTCATATCGGTTGGCATTATATTTAGATCAGAATACATTCATTCTTTTCTTTATTTGTTCTTTCAAGTAACAAAAGAGGCAATCATTTGTTCATTATTCTAAAATTAAGGAGTGGAATAATAAGGAGGTGATAGTTTGATCCTAACTCTAAAATAATACTTTTTTTAGCACTCCAAAATAATACTGACATTTACCAAATTTTAAAAAATAATTACACTTCATAGAAATATTTTTTAAACATAGTTTAGAGTTTTTTTTTCATTTTAATTTTTAATTAATTTTAATATTAATAGTTAAATTCTTAAATTAAATAATCAAATAATCATTTTTAAGAGTAAAATAATATGGTTAAAAATTAAAATAATTATATTATTAATTATATTTAAACTTATATTCTATTATTTTAATAATTTTGAGAAACACAAGAACTAATCATAAAATTATTTCTTTATTTTTTTTAAGGATATTGTCAAAAAAATTTAAAATATACTAAGCACCCCATATATAAACACAAGTTATGCTTAATGTTCTTTTCAGTATGGTCAAGAAAGACTATACAAAAGACAATTGCTTTTTTGACTTTCAATACTTCCTAAAAACACAAGTAAAAGACTAAAATACCCTCAGCGGTAGCTTATAACTAAAAAACACGCCGGCAGTTAATTGCCGCTGAGTTTTTTGATCATTTACTTATGTTACTAAGACACAATGAATGTCAAAAAAACAATCTACCTTACAAAATTTTCTCCTCTTCATCTGTTTCTCAAGGAAATAACGTCTCTCTTGAATCAACGAGATTCAACTAGCTCTCTTTGCTATTCATCCTGAAAAATTAATAGATGTGCTCATATGCTAGCTAAAATGGAATTGTCTACTTCATTTTGTATTCATGTTGTGGATGATATTTCTCCATAGTTAAATACTTTATTGATGCATGATGTTGGTGGTTCCTCTTCCCAACTTTCGTTTTTGTTAATGAAGGCATTTAAAAAAAAAACAGATGTAGTCAAAGAGAGTATACTTTCATAATAATATGGAGAATCAATATTCAAATTTCAGAAGATTTGTCTTAGTGTAAATAAGGAGGAGTAAACTAATGAAAAGAAATAATACATTTGTAAGTTATAACTAACGAGTCTCGTTACACTTTTTTTAAAAACTTTAAATAATAATTTTGTATAAAAACTTGTGTATTTAATACATTAAAAAAAGTCATGTTAATCGGTGCCTCTGGAGCAATGGTTAAGGAAACTAAAAAAATAAGTTTTAAAATGAAAACAACACTTTTTATGTTTTTAAAGAGTTGACAGTACAAGTTCTAATGTAATACTTATTATATTTGATTCCTTAACCAGTGTCTCAGGACATCGATTAACATTTTTCTTAAAAAATTATAGTATTTATCATTTTTAAAGAATAATTTTTTAATTTAAAATCCATAAAAATGTCAAGAAAACACTAGTGACCAGTTAGAGCCGAGTTTAAAAATCCATTTTTGAAACCAAAACCTCACATCCAAAAAGGACCAGTCAACTCAAAAGAATTTCACAATTTGTCAAAAGTACAAAAAAACACAATCTCACAATGAAAAAAAGTTATTCAAACATGCAAAAGAAGCCTCCTCTTTACTCAACCATGTGGTGGACCATGGTCCCTACAGCTTACAGAAAAAACGCGTTTTCAGACAAACACTATTATTATTGTTGTTACAGTCAAACACAACCTTAATAAATTATTATACCTTTTTAGAACACACAAGAACAAGAACAAGAACAAAACAACTTCACCAAACAGCTACTCCAACCTATTCTTTCAACAATTCAACTCAAACCCATTTTTTGTCTTCTCAATCTCTTCCAAAAAAACTCAACTTTTTTGTTTTTCTATAACAAATGATTATGGAAAACACAACTTCAACAACAAGCTCTGATTCTCTTTCTGCAACAATTTGTAACTCAATCCAAGCTTTGGGTCGTGGTTTTGATGTTACATCAGATATTAGGCTTCTTTACTGTAAAGGGGCACCTGGGTCTAGGATTGTTCATCTTGATGAGGAACATAATAGGGATCTTGTTCTTTCTCAAGAACTTGTTGTTTCTAATGTTTCTTCGGATATTGATTTCTCTCGTGGGAAAAGTGGTATTGAGAAGACCCCTGTTTGTAGTTTTGAAAAGGTGATTGTTTTTGTTTTTAGGATTTTTATTTGTTTTGTTGATTGCTTGAGAAGTAAATATTTCACGGGAAGGAAGAGTAAAAATAAAATAAAAATCATTTTTTTATTTATTTGTTCTTGTTTTTATTAGAAAATGTTAGTTGTTAGTATGTTATGTTAGATTTTAGAGTTATTTATGTTGTTTTTGATTTTATTTGTGTGTATGGATTGGCTTATGATTTCAATTTATTACATTGTATTATCTAAATGCATTGCTTAATTCAATACTTGGTCATTTCCGTTCATTGCATCTTCTAGAGGGATGCATCATGTTAAGAGTCCCACAATTGGATGAAGGTCTGAACATGGGTTTATCAGTGAGGGCAATCCTCAACTTTTAGCCGGCTGGTTTTGATAGAATGAGTGTTGCCCAATATAAAAAGTTAATATGGTATAAGAGCCTATCAAAGATCCGTTGAGCCACCATCTATCAGGTGACGGCTATCGAGTCACACTTTAGATGTCTAGTCCTAAGCGTGAGGTGTGTGTGTTAAGAGTCCTACTTTGGATGAGTTATGGCTTGAGCATGGGTTTATAAGTGAGGGAAATCCTTACCTTACAAATCAGTTTTGTTAGGATAAGTTAGAACCAATATAAAAAAACTTAATTAATCACATTGTTAATTTTGTAAGGAATGCACAACACACAATTAGATGAGATAATATGAATGATTTTAGCATATTAATTCCTTCGGGTCCCTAGTTTCCTGAAATTGGAGTTTGATGATTCCAGTTATCTCGCATATCATATGCACTCTCTCAAGCTGCATTTTCTTTTTGGCTTATGATTGACCTTTTGCAATTTAAAGTGCATGCAACAAACTACGTCATGGTAAAGGTGCAAATTGGTTTTGGTCAAGCAGAACATTATCAGGGAGTTTGGTGAAATCGCACCTTACTTGCCAAGCTCTGAATGCAATCAATGCATTAACTTTATGATTTATCTACCTCCAACAAAGCTTTATTTTATCTTGCAACCTCTGTGATTTCCAACAACGTGTCTACGTACAGTGGTCATGTTATTGGTTCTACCTTTCTTTTGTGTGAAAAAACATTATCATAGCATCTTAGCTCTAAAGGATGTTGAAAGGCATTAGAGAATATTCCAGGGTTGGCTAAATTCTTCTTAAAATTACGAAACATGGAGTTGTTTTTAAATGCATAATAATAAGTCGAAGAGTGGTGTGGCGAATCATTGGAAAATGTAGGGATGAAAAAATAGTTCAGATGTGGGTGATTGAATTTTCATTATATATTGTCAAAGTAACTTCTGAGGAGGAGCCTTGGCGCAACGGTAAAGTTGTTGTCATGTGACTGAAGGGTCACGGGTTCAAGTCCTGGAAACAGCCTCTTGTGTAAAAAGCAGGGTAAGGTTGCGTACTATACACGAAATGGTGGGACCCCTCCCCGGACCCTGTGTATGCGGGAGCTTTAGTGCACTGGGAACTATGGTTAGTTTTATAGTTTTACAGTTCATGTGAGCTCCTATGTCTTTTTCTGATACTATCTTGCAATGAAATTGATAATTGTTGTGTAATTCAGCTATATAGTGCCAATGTTGACATAAAATTGGACTTGTAAAAATAATTTTCGATGTGGATAGTGCTATCTTCTATATTTTTTCTATCTATTTGTTTTGAAATCAGTCTCTTAGAATTTATGGTTGGGCCTAACACAACCCCGCTAAACCGGTTTGTGAGGTGATGGTTGCCCGGATTGGGATTCTCTCCCGTAGCCTTTTCACTGGACAGGGTGCAGTGGAAATCTCCACCGCTCAATTGCTTTTTTAATAATTTTGTCCTGCACTGTAGAGTCAAACGAGTGGCTGAGATCCCACTGGACTCCAGTCACTGCAGGGGATCTGTTCCCTGGTTGCCCCCGCTATACACACTTGTTCAGGCCCGATCACTTCCAATGTGGGACTTTTAATTGTCAACAGCCTCATTTGATTGAAGATATATTTGTAGACTCTATGCATGATTTTTACTGTAACATTCATTTATAAATGATGACTAAATTTTTCAGATGGCGGAATATTTCAATGAAAGGTCAGGCATAGAAGGAAAAATTCCACTTGGAAGCTTCAATTCTATGTTCAACTTCACTGGCTCTTCAATGGTTGATGCAGCAGCCACTAAATCACTTGCCATGGTTGGATATTTCATTCCACTCTTCGAAGTTAAATTAACGAAACAAAATTTGGCCTTGAATGATGAAGTCAGGCGCGCTGTTCCTTACTCTTGGGATCCAGCATCCTTGGCTAGGTAAACTAAGTTTTTACTATTCAATGTATAGAGTATTGAGTTATATTTTCTACAGTAAATGATTTTGGCTTGATGTTCTTAGATTTTATGCAATACACATAGAATCTACTTCTAAATTGACACATACTTAAGATGTAATATCCTGGTCTTCTGAAGTTATAATACCCTGTTGTTAACAAATTTCCCCTCCTCCTAACAAATTAACCACTGAAATTCCTATAAAAAAAGTAATTTAAGTATTTATTAAATTTTATATATACAACAGTTTATATTCTGGATTAGAAGTGGTTGGTTCTCACTACCAAAAAAAAAAAAAGAAGTGGTTGGTTCTAATGCATTGAAAATTATCTATTGCTAATATATTTTTGCAAAACTAAACACTAAAATCTACAACATCCTTGTGTTGTTTAACTAATAAAATATAATTTGTTTACTTGAACTCAAGTCATTCAGCCCCTTGAATATTTCTTTGTGAAGTCCACTAAGAGTTATAGAGTCTCAGGATGCACTTACATAAGCCAATCATCCTTTTTATTCTTCTTAGGAAACAGACCTAAAAATGAAGAGCTTTTGAAATTCCAAATGACCACAGCTTTGTCTGAACTGTTCAGGTTAAGATTTGTATTATTATGATGATAACACGAAAGCTCCTGGTTAGCTGAGACAAACACATTGTTATAATGAATGAAGTTCTGTATGCTTCACTTGTCATCAGTGTTATTTAGTTATCTTGTTAAAGAAATTGTGCTTTGTATTTTCCAGATTCTTAATCTTATTTTTTTTTCTTCTTTCAAATTAAAGTACATAATTCTACGTAGGCATCTAAAAGATGACGAAATTTTTCATTGTTGTACTATGACAATGAAGATTTCACAAAGCATATATATAATCTGACTTAAGTTGATTGATCCAATTTTTTTTCCCATTTCCCCTTAAAAATCTTAAAAGAAAAGAGTTATATATCCTATTTGCTAGTTGGCATGGACAGAGTCAAGTTCTAATCGAAATTTTTTGCCGTTGCTTCTCAGTTTTATTGAGAATTATGGTACCCATATTGTTACATCTGCAACAATTGGTGGAAGAGACGTCGTGTATATTAGGCAGCACCAATCATCTTCTTTGTCTGCACCAGACATTGAGAACTATATCAAGGACATCGAAAATGATAGGTTTCTTGATGCAAAAAACACATCAGGACCCGCTGCTTTGAAGTACAAAGAGAAGGTTAGTATTAAGAGTGGCCTCTTCCCCACCATTACTGTGAAAATATACAACCTTTTCTGCTTCTAATTATTTATGAAACTTCATTTATTATATGCTAATGCACTATGTTGTAGCCTTGTACATTTATTTCTGGCAATTACACTCTATTTATGCCCTGTTTGGATAAACAACTTAATCAAGTTCTTATGTTCAATGCTCATAAAAAAAAAATTCTTATTTATAAGTTATTTCTATAATAAAAGTAAAATAAATTTGAACTGTTTTAATATAAACTATAAGTTTTTTTTATAAGCTATCATAGAGAGCTGATCAAAATAAGCCGAAACAGCTTATGTACATGTCATAAGGTTTTTCTATAACCTCTCCCAAATAGTCTCACAAGTGCATATGTCAGTAGATAAGTTCAAATAAGTCAATCCAAACTGACAATAGAAAATGATGCAGTCACTAATTCAATCCACATACTGTCACGCTACTAATCTCAGTAAAGTGATCTTTTCATTATGTCGCGCAGGATGTTACAGTCATTTTTAGGAGGAGAGGAGGGGATGATCTTGAGCAAAGTCATATTAAATGGGTGGAAACTGTAAAATTGGCACCAGACATCATTAACATGAAGTTTACACCCATCGTTTCTCTTCTTGAAGGAGTACATGGCGTAAAGCTTTTGGAACGTGCTATTGATCTATATCTGCAATGTAAGTTCTAATCCAATTATTATTGCTGCAAAATTGATCTTATTACTTCTGGCAATTGTTATGCCTGGGTAATGAACTCAATAGTTTTGAAAACAATTTGAATCTTTGTGAATTTACGATGAGGTTTTCTTAACAATAAATGTTAGCTGCATAAGCTAAGTTTAGAGGTCCCAGTTATCATATGAATTTGAAGGAAAAAGTTTAGCTTCTGTGCCTGAAAACTACTCATGAAATAACCAGAATTCAGAGGAAATTGAGCTTGAAAACTGGGATAGTAATATCAAACATGACAATTTGTATAACACAATGTTAACATAATTTTTGAAAGTTGATGATTGACCCCTCTTATATTAAACAGACAAACCACCTATTGAAGACCTACAGTATTTCTTGGATTTCCAAATAACTCGAGTTTGGGCGCCGGAGCAGAATAATCTACAAAGAAAGGAGCCTGTTTGTCAATCTCTTCAGTTCAGCTTAATGGGTCCTAAGCTTTTTGTCAGTCCAGATCAGGTATTGCTTACTAAATTCTACTATATCTAACATGGCTATCAAATTATGTCAAAAGAGGATTATTCACAACACATAACATAGAATCAGTGCTTAAATCGTGATTCCATGATTCTATTTAATTAAATTGAAACTAGCTATGAAGATTTTTCAGAAACCTCAGACAGTTTATTGTACCACTCAAAGTTGAATGAATTACGGTAGGGTATGAAATTGAGAAATTACAAGTTTTATTTGAATTGGATTAAAACTCTGCCTATGTCTTAGTTGTTGAAAATCTTCAAAAATCCAGTTCGACCTATGAAGCACCGACACATACACAAACACCAAACACAACACTAACACGTAGACACTGGTAGTAATTTAAGAAAATGGAAGTGATTGAATATAACCACATGAGTCAGTATCGGACACCAAACACACCTTCAATCTCAAGTATCAATGCTGCAAAGAGTCCGATGCTCAGATAAAATAGAAGGGTTGTTTTAGTTCTTAAACAGTAAAAGTAAATTTTGTCAAATCTTTATAGACTGGATTATAACTTGGTTATAACTTATAAGTTTGTGTAGTTGAGTTCAGGATCCACATTTATCACATGTTTGCTAAAGCAATGAAAGATCATGTACTTCAGACTTTGGATATGTATGTTGTTAACTGTAGACTACAAGTGAGTGAGGCAACAACATGACTTGTCATCGCAGGTAACAGTTGGACGCAAGCCCGTGACCGGACTAAGGCTGAGCCTAGAAGGCAACAAACAGAACCGACTCGCAATTCATTTGCAGCATTTAGTCTCACTCCCGAAAAACCTCCAACCTCATTGGGATGCACACATGGCCATAGGTGCTCCCAAATGGCAAGGTCCGGAGGAGCAAGACAGCCGTTGGTTTGAGCCGATCAAATGGAAGAACTTCTCCCACGTAAGCACTGCACCAATTGAGATAACTGAAACTAATATTGGGGACCTCTCTGGTGTTCATATTGTCACTGGGGCCCAACTTGGCGTTTGGGACTTTGGTGCCAAAAATGTATTACACCTCAAACTACTTTTCTCTAAAGTACCAGGGTGCACGATAAGACGGTCAGTGTGGGATCATAACCCTTCCACTCCGGCAGTTGCACACAAATCAGACGGTGCTTCGTCATCATCGGCGAAGAAAACCACTGATGAGAAAAAGGAAGATAGTTCTGTCCACATTGGAAAACTTGCGAAAATTGTGGACATGACAGAAATGTCGAAAGGGCCGCAAGATATTCCTGGTCATTGGTTAGTTACAGGGGCTAAGCTTGGAGTAGAAAAAGGAAAAATTGTACTCAGGATAAAATACTCCTTGCTAAACTATTGATCCATATTCTTTTCCTCCCTTTGAATTTGATTTTTTTTCCCTTCACACTAGAAACAATAGCCAAGCATTCTTTGCACATGGAATCAATCTTTTGAGTTCTTTTGTGATATGTAGATTTTAATTTTTAGTTATTTAGTTGATGGTGATGCAATGGTTTATTATATTTCTATAACTTTGTATTAAATTTTGTTTATTTAATGGAATATGAGCATAGTGACATTATGAGGCGAGTTTATGTCCGTCTTAGATTACATAGATTCACTGAAGTTTGGAGGACTATCTTGTACATTTTTACCTGAATGGATGGATATACACTCGTGCATGGTTGAAAAAACCAGATTGGATGGTGTAATTTGAAGGCCACTGAACTAATCGAATCTTGGTTCAGAAAACTCAAAATCGAATGATGAAAAGTAGTAACAAAAAAATTTAACCAATTCAAAATTAGTTGAAATTGGTATAAGAAAATCCGTTTAAGTTTTAGTTATTTTATTTTATTTGTCATTTTCTTCCCATGGGTTAAACGTTAATACTTTGGATGCGTTAAACGTTTTGACACTTTCAATGCTTAGTTTTTTCAAACTTTAGCTTTTGGTTACAAACTCCTTATTCAGTATACTATATATAGAATATCACATAATCAATTTAATTATTATTAGATTTTAATAGAAATTCATTGTGGGCGCCTCCTATGAACTTAACAATTCAGATCGGAGTTCGAACCTTGTATACTCCACTTGTCAGCATAAAATAATTTTGAGAACTCATAATGTTAATGTGCAACTCAATTTCAATTTAAAACGACACACAACAATAAATATGTAATATTAGACATCAATATAAAACTATAGTTAACAGACGAGTTCCATCGAGTGATATTGAGTTTGATGACTTTGTTTTTATCTCTCTACTAACCAATAATTCTCTCTCATTAAAATAATTTATTTATCAATTAAATACATCAGCATCATCAAAACTCAATGTCATCCAAATATTTTTCTTAACATCGAAGATCGCATGTTGTCTTTTCTCTTATTATTGTATCGGGGTCTTTTTGTGTTATATTATTGGTTTAACTAACTAAAACTGCACCTTTAGTAAAAAAAAAAAAGAAAAGAACGAAAGTTATAGCAATGAAGCTTGGATATTTTCATGGGTTGAATTGCCAACCAAGAAAAGAAGACAAGAATAAAAAATAAGAAATTAGTCAAACGACGGAGAAAAGGGAAGAACAAACAGATGGGAAGAAAATGACATATCAGCTTCATTTACTCCATAACAGTTCATTTCAGTTTTAAATTGCATACACCTTCTACATCTCAGTATTTACCTTGTGCAAAAGAAGAAAAAAAAAATGAACATTGTGGTGTAACAATCAAGGGTAATTTTTTATGTATGTTTAGGAACTTATATTAATGGACTATACATATATGCCAAATTAACTGGCAGAAATTTGTTTTCACATGGAATTTCTAGAGATTATCTAAATTCTAAATGAGATTAAACCTATATAAGGTTGTGGGAGTTTCAATTTAACAACTTTTTGGAGCCATGTCATAAAGTGTACCTTAGCATTGTGATTCTTGTTGATAAATAGACTGCAAACTTTGGAATCTATCTCTTTCAAAGTCGGTAAATCTCATGCAATGCATTTCATTGTCAACAAAAAAAAATCAGTTGCATTGTGTCTGATAAAACTGTTTACCACATATCCAGCTGTGATAGTCTAACTAGGCAACAGTTACTTTGGTTAATATATATATATACTTTTGGCATAGTTAATCTGGCCAATAATTCTCTTTTAACCATGTTCTTATTGGAATCAGTTTTATAAATTTTAACAAAGCACCGGTTAAGGGATTAAAAAAAAGAATATTTTCTTCAAAACTGTGTATTCTAGTTTTCCAAAGTCAAAAAAATGTTATTTTAATGTAAAATTTGACTCTTTTTTCTACTTTTAGTTTTTTAACTAGTGCCCCCGAGACACCGGTTAACAAGACCCTTTTAATAAAATACCAAAACTATATCAAATAACTTCAATTGAGTGTACAATGTTCTTTTTAAGAAAAAATATTGTATAAACATCATTTGGAAGACCCGAGTTCGAAACCCGATGGTTAAACTAAATTTACCTGTTGAACTCTTGATTACTAGGCTTCATTTTTCTAAAAATTGAAGGGCGAAGACAAAACTAAAGTATAAATAACTATATATCGACAATAAAATCACATTTCTAAATGTCAAAATTTTCTAAAATTTTACGTGGATGATCGTTAGTGACTTAATTTGATAGTTGGTTTATTGAAATTTAATGTCTATAATAAGTTATTAATTAGATGAATTGATTGTGCTAAAAAGCTTGAATCTCACTTCCTTATGGTATCATGTTAAATGAGCTTGAATCTCACTTCTAAAAGCTAGCTCAGACGACGAGAGTATTTGGAGACATATACATCCAACGGTCCAAAACTTAAAGATGTAGAACTCGACTACAACTTCAATATTATGTGAAGACATACTCTTAAAGTAAATTGACAACTGTTCACATGTATTTAGGCTTTTATTTTTTACTATATTTGTATATTGATAAATAATGCTTAGTTTAACTGAATTTAATGTATATATATACAGACATTGGTCTACTCTGCTGTCATTGCATTTTCACCAATTCAGCTCTTTCTTTTGAATTGTCTACTCAAAGTGCTCTGCACAGCCATGGTATAACATTTTACCTTATTTTTCACTTGCACCATGTACCTCACCTTTTTCCATTTTCTTAATTCTTAGTAGGTACTTATTATGTCCTTTTTCATTTTTGTCCATGCAGGAAAAAGCTGAGTTTGTTGACATGAAGTTGGAAGCTGAGCTTCAACTGGTTGATGGAAATAAAGTGGATTGGAAAGGAAGAAGTGCACTAAAGTTCAAATATGGTGGAATGAAAGCTGCTTTGCTCATGCTAGGTAGGTAAAGATATGGTCTTTTTCCCTGTAAGTGACAACAGTCTAGACAGAAGAACCTTAGTTAAGAATCAAAATGGATTATACTCATGGTTTTAAATTGCTATCAGATTTGTTTTTGTTGTCATCTTTAATATAGTGAAGTAAAATATGGTTGATATTATGACAATTGTACTTGTGCGTAATTTCAGCGGCGTTTGCCACTTCATAGACAGAAAAAGAAAAAGATTAAAAACTTTGACATCACATATTCACGGTCACGGCACAAGGCCATAATAAATAAAAATGTTAAATGTTACGAAACATTGTTATCCCAAAACTCAATTGTTTTGATTTTTAAACTCACTTCATGTGTATGAATAGAAATGCTTTGTTGCCACAAATTTATTGAAAAGAAAGAAAAATATACTTTGGTGGTCATTGATGAAGTTACTTATGTTTGTGTTTGGGTGCAGTCACACTTGGTTTGGAAAATTTGGCAACTTTCTCACTAGCTGTGAACTCGGTGCCATATTTTATGGGAATCATGCATTATGAACTAGAAGATGCTGCTAACATGCTCACCAACTATATGGGTGTCAGTTACATTCTCTCTATTTTGGTGGCTATCGTTGCTGATACATGGATTGGTAGATACAAATCTGTTTTATTTTCTGGCTTCTTTGAGTTTTTGGTAAGATCCAATAATCCTCTCTCAATACCTTTTCAACATTTTGTGTAAGTTATTAGCATACACTAATCTAATTCCAAAAATGTGAAATGCCATGGAAATGAAAGTTCCTTTCGAATTTGATGTTTTAAATGGATCCCTCCGTTTTACCTCACTGATGATTTTGGTCCCCCTATATGTCAAATCTTTAGAAAATTGAGGGACCAAATTAGTAAATTTAAAAATGAGGGGGCCAAAATCATAAATGAGGCAAAATTGGGAGACTAAAACTGTATTGAAGCCAAATTCTAGGATGAGCTTATTGATTGTTGTTGCAGGGCCTTGCATTGCTTACAGTACAAGCAATGGATCCCTCCGTTTTACCTCACTGACGTTTTTGTAATTGTTGTTGCAGGGCCTTGCATTGCTTACAATACAAGCACACTATCCTAGTCTTAAGCCAAAAGAGTGCAATGTCAATGACATAACAGCTCATTGTAAAACACCAAGTCAGGGCCAGGAAGCTATTCTCTTCATTGGTCTATACTTGTTGGCCTTCGGCAGCGCAGGAACCAAAGCTGCATTGCCATCACACGGTGCAGACCAGTTTGATGAATCAGACCCCAAAGAAGAAAAGAAAATGTCCACCTTCTTTAACATTCTCTTGCTTGCTGTTTGCATGGGTGGTGCAGTCAGCTTAACTTTCATTGTATGGATACAGATCAACAAAGGATGGGATTGGGGATTTGGTATTGGCACCATAGCTATATTTTTGGGTACCGTAATTTTCGCTGCTGGTTTGCCACTATACAGAATTCAAGTTGCTACAGGAAATAGTGTTCTCCTTGAGATCATACAGGTATCTAGCTATCTAGGTCTTTTTCAATACTGCATAGCCTTGTTTGGATAAACAACTTAACTAATATTCTTTTTAAAATATTTGAGGTTCTGAAGACCATATGATATGGCGTTGATTAAGCTGTTTATTATAACTTTTGGTCATGTTTTTGCCAGGTCTACGTTGCTGCAATCCGCAACAGAAATCTTCCTTTGCCTGAAGATCCAAAAGAACTATATGAAATTGAACAGGACAAGGAAGCTGCTGAGGAAACTGAGTTTCTACCTCATAGAGACATTTTCAGGTTCAAATTCTCATTTCTACACTAGCCTGAAACATACCTGTATCTCTTTCGGTCGTAACTAGCAAAAGTGATACATGCAAGATTAGAAAGAAGAGTCTTAGATCAATCATTTATTCCTTTACTTAAATCTAAAATGAAGTTCCCTTTTGACAGGTTCTTGGACAAAGCAGCCATAGATTCAAAACCTGATATGAAATTGGGGAAATCAGAGGCACCAAGTACAAGTCCATGGAAACTTTGCAGGGTTACACAAGTAGAAAATGCCAAAATCCTTCTCAGCATGGTTCCAATATTCTGTTGTACAATTATAATGACCCTTTGCCTAGCTCAACTCCAAACCTTTTCAATCGAACAAGGCTACACCATGGACACAAAAGTCACCAAACATTTTCACATCCCACCTGCATCCCTCCCATTCATCCCAATTATGTTCTTAATCGTTCTCGTACCTATCTACGATCGCATTTTCGTTCCTGTTATACGTAAATTTACCGGTATTCCAACTGGTGTTACGCACTTGCAGCGCATAGGTGTTGGTCTTATACTTGCTTCTGTATCAATGGCCGTCGCTTCAATTGTAGAAGTAAAAAGAAAAAGAGTGGCCAATGACAATAACATGCTTGATGCTTTTCCAGTAATTCAGCCGTTGCCTATAAGCACATTTTGGCTTTCTTTTCAGTATTTCATATTTGGCATAGCTGACATATTCACCTATATTGGTCTCCTTCAGTTTTTCTATTCAGAGGCACCAAAAGGACTTAAATCTACATCAACTTGCTTCCTTTGGACTTCAATGGCACTTGGATATTTTCTAAGTACTATAGTGGTTAAGTGTATCAATGGTGCCACCAAGCATACCAAAAGTGGGGGTTGGTTAGTAGGGAATAATATCAATAGAAATCATCTAAACCTGTTCTATTTGTTCCTTTCCATTGTGAGCTTGATCAACTTCTTTGTCTATTTGTTTGTTTCAAAGAGGTACAAATACAGACCTCAAGGTACTAAGGTCTCAGCTGATGGCAGTTCAAAGGAGTGAACAAAAGGAAGAAAAAGAAGGCTTTATATAGCTTTTATTATGCTTTGTTAAGTGACAAAATAGGGATTTGGTAGCTTTATTTCATCTTAATTTGGAGGTTATAGTTTCAAAGATATTCATAATCCTTGAGTAACCTTGAGTAAATAATCTGTATGCCTTTAGGCCTAATCGATACCTGTTCAATCTTCTTGTCACAACTTACCTGTCTTTACTTTATATATTTCTATATCATCTTCGCATTCCTGAGACCATATCAAATATGGTATGAAAACCACTTAATCAAATGTATCGGCAAATTTACTGCAAAACAAAACCAATACTGATAAGGAATCACCAAAAATTCGAGCAATGCATTAACAAAGAAGCATGACTAGTATTAAGATCAAAAGGTTGAAACTACCTAGATCTAAGGGCACTTGTTAGCATAACCCTTCAAAAAAATTCTTCATCCATTTGATATTTTCTAAGTATTGAAAAACTTATAGAGCATTTAAGAAGTCGTTGATGGCTTCTTTCACGGGGATGAGACCAAGGGTAAAAATCTCCTTAATACTGATCATGTTAATAGTTTGTTCATTATGATTTATATTTACAGATGCTATTAAAAGCTAGTATAGCAATATGTAATTTGTTGAATTCGTTTATCTATTTTGTAAAAATTTAGCACCTCTGTATTGTTGCAAATTGTCTGAACTTATAAAATGTTTAGTTAGAGCTTTCTCAATGGAGAAGACATTAATTAGGAAAATTTTACCATACTAAAGGATAAAGATAAACTTCAACAAGATCATGTCTTATGCCAAATAAGACTACAATATATAGGATAAAGATAAACTTTCATGAGATCATGTCACAAAAGCAGTCATACACCGGTAGCGACAACTAACAATGACGAAGACCAACTTCAACAACAAATCAATCGTCAAAGAGTTCTCCGTCAAATAACCCTTCAGGCTAATCCTCAACCCCCCCGACCACAGAGAATTATTAGGCAGCAACCGTGTGGCACATGATCGTTCGGAGATTTACGAGTTGGGAAAGTGTGGGGTGGTCTAAATAAATTGTGCAGGAGGACTAACAGCTTATTTGGTCTGCGAATATTGTGTTGTATTGAGACGTATGACCTTTGCCAAAAAAAATGGCCTACAACAAAATATATGACCAGTGACTCTCAAGGTTCAGTGTCATATCTGAAAGGGAAGAAAATTGATGGTGTGGAGAGAAAATTTCTCCTCCCACCCTTCAATATCCCATTGTGATAAAGTAGTTAGACCATTTTGTTGCATCATGTGATTAAAAAGAGGGTATTAGTTTGGTGTCAAAGTAGTTACATGCATGTCCTGAACGGGAGAGGACTCAGTGCCTTTGGCTTTGGTAGCTAAAGGCACCGAATCCTCTCCCGTCGTGAACCTATCGTGAAATAAAAAATTTCGCTACAATAAGCATTACTCTATTTTTAAGAGCCTCTCAATTAATTAAATTTTTTTTTTGCCAAATTTATCTCTTCCAGACTACAGAATCTGGACGGGAACTAATCCGAACAATTATATAAAGTCTAATATCTTATACATTCTATAATTTTGTAAGACTTTCGTCATATTTGAACAATTTATGTACATAATGTTTAATCCTATTTGAGGTCTGCTAAGATATTAAGGATAAATTTTAGGATTATAGATTCTTTTCACAAAAATATTATAACTAGAATAATTTAATTAGTTAAGGGTTGGTTCAAGAAAAATGACCATGTAAAAAAGTTACAAATTCTACCCATGTAATTTGAGATTCATCATATTTTTTACCTCACTTTTTCATGTAGACATAAAGTGCAAGAAAGTTCTCTAAAAAAAAAATAAAGTGCAAGAAAGTGGTTTAAAAGTTGAATTTTTTCACAATTTTTGACAAACATGTTTAGGACGTTAAAATATGGATTTCCACACAAAAGTAGAATTTTTTGACAAGGGATAGAGATTTATTATTAATTTTTAAAGCACAAAAAACTCAAAAATTAAAGTAACGAAAATCTTGACCTACAAATTGAATTTGAAGTTGATTGTTTGCAGAGTCGTCTATAAAAATACATAGAAAGAATCCGCAAAGTTCTATAGCATTTTGAAGACGCCTCAATTTATTTTAATTTTTTTAGTCAAAACGTGCAAAATTGCAATTTGTTCCGAGTAAGCATATACTAACGGGTCATAGTTATAAATTATTTAAAAATTCAAAATTATGGATAACTAGCAAGGCATTGTTTAGGTTTGCTTCCATGGCCAATTAATGTGCCATAAACAATTCAACATATGTGGGTTTACTTTTAGATATTTCAGAGTCTACCATAGAAACCTTAGACTCGTTCCAAGTCTTTGCAAGAAAATTGGCACAAGGAATGCATCAATGTCACATCCAATAGTAGGGAAATATGAAAATTTGCATATAATAATGTATACGAATTAAATACTGCAGCTACTTTTTTCTTTTTCTTTATAATTATATTTCATGTGTGTCGAATATCTATTACTAAGGATTCAAATCTTGGGCCTTCATGTTCTGAGACTCTAAGGATGCCAATTTGTTTTGAAAATTTTGATAGGGACTTTTTTTCTAAACTATCAAGTATCTTAATCACTATTTATACAAAATATGAAACAGGAACAAAGAGATAACATATATATAAAACCAAAAACTTACTTGCCATTTTGTTCTATATAAACATCTATTCATCAAAAGCTCATTCTGGTAAATTTAAAACCAACTGATATCCTCTGGTGGGATGATGGCAAGCACAAAAATCATCAGTGTACATATTGTTATTCCTCTCTTCTTCCTTTTTGCATCAACTCAGTACGTAGTAACTAGCCTTAATGTTAGCACTCTTTGCATTAAGGAAGAGAGAATGGCACTCCTTAAAATCAAAAAAGATCTCAAAGATCCATCCAATTGCCTTTCTTCATGGGTTGGTAAAGATTGCTGTAACTGGATTGGTATACAATGTGACAATCAAACTGGTAACATTCTTAAGCTTGATCTCCAGCACCTTCATATCTGCACCACAGATGCATTTTTACAGTCTCCCTTGGGCGGTAAGATAAATCCTTCATTACTTGACTTAAAACATTTGAGTCACTTGGACTTGAGCTATAATGATTTCAAAGGAGTTCGCATTCCAGAATTTATTGGTTCTCTCAATGCGCTCAATTACCTTGATTTATCCCACACAAATTTTTCTGGAATGGTCCCTCCTCATCTCGGAAATTTGTCAAATTTGCATCATCTTGATGTCTCTGGCCCAAGTATAAGCTGGACACTTTCAGACATAAGTTCGCTCACTACGGGACTTTGGGTCAGAGACATAACCTGGCTCTCTACCTTGTCTTCACTTCAATATCTTAACATGGACTTCGTTAACATCACCGACTCACCACGTGAGTTGTTTGGAGCTGTTAATAAGATGCCATCTCTGATAGAGTTGCATTTGTCCTTTTGCAATCTTGTTGCACTGCCTCCATCTTCACCCTTTTTAAATATTTCATCACTTTATGTGCTTGACCTCTCTAGCAATACTTATGATTCCTCAATACCTCCCTGGTTGTTCAACATCAGTACCCTCACACAACTTATTCTTTCTCATTCATCTCTAAGAGGTTTCTTTCCTTCTATGCTTGGGAGATGGAATCTCTACAATCTTCAGACTCTAGACCTATCACTTAATGATTTAACCATTGATATAACTCAAGTGATGGAGGCCTTGTCTTGTAGCAACCAAAGCCTGGAGGTTCTAGATTTGAAATATAATCAACTAACTGGGAAATTGCCTCATTCATTAGGAAAACTTACTAGTTTGTGTCAACTTGACATTTCAAACAACCTCTTGAACTCACACATGGGTATCTCGGGTCCTATACCAGCATCTATAGGAAATTTATCAAATCTAGAATTTTTGTATTTGAGAAACAACATGATGAATGGGACAATTCCTGAAAGCATTGGTAAACTAACCAATTTGCATTTTCTAGACCTACTTGAGAATCATTGGGAAGGTACTATGACAAATATTCATTTCCATAATCTCACAAACCTACTCAGTTTATCTGTGTCATCTAAACAAAACTCATTTGCTTTGAAAGTGACAAATGATTGGGTTCCAACTTTTAAAGATTTGTATCATGTTGAAATTTGTTATTGTCAAGTTGGCCCAACATTTCCTAACTGGTTTACAGACCTAAATTCCTTGACTGATATATTCCTAGAAAGTGCTGGAATATCTGAGGAGATTCCTCACTGGCTTTACAATATGTCCTCCCAAATTTTGAATTTAGATCTTTCTCACAACAAAATAGGTGGTTATTTACCCAAAGAAATGAACTTCACTTCCTCAAATATATCTTTGGTTGACTTTTCTTTCAACCAGTTAAAGGGTTCAGTCCCACTTTGGTCTGGTGTGAGTGCTCTTTACCTGAGGAACAACTTATTAACCGGGACAATTCCAACCAATATTGGTGAAAAAATGTCACACTTAAGCTACTTGGATCTCTCAAATAACTATCTAAATGGGAGAATCCCAATATCCTTAAATGAGATTCAAAATTTGAATTATCTTGATATATCCAACAATAATCTGATAGGGGAAATTCCCAACTTTTGGAAAGGTATGCAGAGTTTACAAATTATTGATCTATCTAATAACAGTTTGTTAGGTGGAATTCCAAGTTCAATCTGCTCATCCCCTGAACTATTTATCCTAGAATTGAGCAACAATCACCTCTCTGCAGATTTGTCTTCAACCTTACAAAATTGTACTCTCTTGAAAAGTCTCTCACTTGAAAACAATAGGTTTTTTGGGTCTATACCAAAAGAGATAAACCTTCCTTTACTTTCAGAGTTATTGTTACGAGGAAATTCATTAACAGGAAGCATTCCTGAAGAGTTGTGTCACTTACCTTCCCTCCATTTATTGGATCTTGCAGAAAACAATTTCTCTGGATCAATACCAGCATGTTTGGGTGATATACTCGGTTTCAAATTGCCACAACAAAATTACTCTCTAGGTTTGCTTTATTCATTTGAAGATTTTGGTATTCTATCATACACGAAGCACACAAATTTGGTCATAAATGGAAGAGTAGTCAAATACTTGAAGCAAATGCAGGTGCATTCCATAATTGATCTCTCGAAGAATAATCTTTCTGGAGAGATACCAGAGAAGATAACACAACTGATTCACTTAGGTGCTCTGAATTTGTCCTGGAATCAGCTTACTGGAAATATACCCAACAACATTGGATCGTTAAGAGATTTAGAAAATCTTGACCTTTCACATAACAATCTTTCTGGTCCAATCCCTGCAAGCATGGCTTCCATGACATTCTTGAGCTATTTGAACTTGTCATACAACAACCTCTCTGGACAAATTCCGATGGCTAATCAGTTTGCCACCTTCAATGAACCGTCAATTTATGAAGGCAACCCGGGACTTTGTGGGCAACCTTTGCCAACTAACTGTTCATTAATGTCCCCTGGAAACGGAGATCAAGATAAAAAACATGAAGATGGTGCAGATGCTGATGACAACAATGAAATATTGGGATTATATGCAAGCATAGCAGTCGGGTATATTACTGGCTTCTGGATTGTGTGTGGAAGCTTGATATTACAGAGGTCTTGGAGACATGCATATTTCAATTTCATGTATGACAAAAGAGATAAACTTCTGGTTTTCATGGCGGTTAATTTAGCGCGTTTAAAGCGCAGGTTTGGATTGGAAAGGAACTGATGACGTAGTATGTGGTATCTTTTGTTTGAACGTTGTAATCGTTCTTGTTTTATTTTGCTTCTGTAGATTGTTTAAATTTGTGTGTAGTAATGTGGTGACTCTTGGGGTGAAGTACGTACACAATGGTAGTCATGGCAACATGATCTGCACCTTCGGGTCCCTACCCAAATTCAATGAGTTTGGATTTGAATTGTTCCAATTTCTAAAGATGGAGTGGATAATTGATTTAGCGAATAATAAGAATAATATACTCCATCCATCTCGTAATAAGAGGTTTTTTATTTATTTTTTAATTTTATTTTCATTTCACACGGATATCACGAAAAAGTGTATAAGTGAAAAGAGAGAAAAATGATTTTGAGTGAAAAGAGAGAAGGTCAATCTTATATTGACATGTGGGCTAAACGTCCACCACACTCATGCACATCGCCTGAAGGAATATGCCGGCTTTAGTTACTGTACCACATTAGAGCATGCCTCTGTGCGTCAATCGTTAAACACGTGTCCTATAACTGCTCCCTAATCACACAACGCATATCCTGGAGACAGTTATACTCACGCACGCTTGTATAAGGGTAACTTAGCTTCACCTTCAAGGTATATGTGATTAACTTTTCCCACACTTTTTTACCTACTCTTTCTCAGTTCTATTACTGACTTGAGCGTTGGAGTGTTAACGTGCATGCATGCACCTTTCGTCCCACCGCAAAGACTCATCGCCACCGTACCGGAGCACTTTCCGCCACCGTTGCCTCTCATCCATCTTCATTGGGCAGATCACCTATTATCATAAAAACGAAGTAGAATATATTGAATTGAGAATGATGAAAATAATATTAATGAAAATAATATTAATTAGAGTTATAATTAGAAAAAGTAATTAATATTTTTTTTAAGAATAATACTATATTGAAAAGTGAAATGTGTCAATTATTATGGGACGATTTTTCCGTAAATAACTCAGTTATTTTGGGACGAAAGAAATATAATTTATTAAAAATTAATAGGCTTAATTGGACTTTTGGTCCCCTAATTAAATTTTTGTTTTCATTTTGGTCCCATAACTCGTAAAATTAACAATTGAGTCCCTCTTGTTTTGCTCCGTTAGTCAAAAATGTCCCTGCCGTTTGTTTTTTAATGTCTAAAATTTTTGATAAGATTTTAACCATTTGATTGCATGTCCCTTGTATTTAACGGTGAACCTTCAACACCTAATTTTTTTTTTCACTTTTCATCATCTTCAACATCACACATTCATACAAAAGTCATAAAATTTTTTTCCAGAAATCTTCATCTTTTTCCTTAAACAATTCTTAGAATTCCAGATTAAACAACAACAACATCATCATCAATTCAACGACAACATCATCATCAAATCAATTAAGCAACAACAACATCATCACCATCATCAATTCTTCCTCCTCAGATTCAAAAGAACAATCATCAATTCTTCCTACACGAAAACAACAACCCAAATCGACCACAACTGAAATCGAATCAAGAAAAACACAAGTAAAAGGAACAATATTTTTAAAAGGAACACCACACGTACGTACGTGGGAGCCAACAAAACACAGCCAGAATCTAAAAACCTCTACTGGTATGCGACAGAAAAACTAACATCAAGCCTGAAAAACAAAATCTCATATTGTAAACAGCATGACAGCTGCAAAATAGCAGCGAAACACACATCACATGAGCCAAAACAGCCGCACCACCAGCCACCAAACAACTCTTATTGCCTCCTAGGAAGGGAATTGAGGAAATCTTGTACCTAATGAGTATTCTAATTGAAACCTACTTCAGAAATTGTTGAATAAAGGTGAGGAAATCAGAGAATGCAAAAACGAGAGCATGTTGTTGTTGTTGTTGTTGTTGTTGTTTCACTATGTACAAACATAATTTTGCATGGAAAATGCAAAAATAAGGCACAAATTGGGAGTGTGGGTCGAAAATTTGGGAGGAGTTGATTTAAGATGGGTTTGGGAGTAAGTCTTTGATTTCACATCACAGATTGAGAGTGTGTGAGAAAAGGTTTTCGAGAAAGATGGATCGGGAGGAAAACTATTTTATGAGGGAGATAGTTTATATGGGTTGTGATGATGAATTGAGGGTTTGGGATGAAGAATCGAGGGTTTGGTTTTGTTGTAAACTTGTTCGAATTTGCATTTTACAAGGGCAAAAACATAAAATATTGGAAATTGTAGTGGTGTTGGGAGTTCATGACGGGGAAGTTATGGAAACCAATGGACAATGGTTTGGTGGGTGGGTTTGGAGAGATCTGGAATAAATGATGGTCTTGATGAAGATTATGTTGAAGATGATGAACAAGAGTGATGAAGAAGATGAAGAATGGGAAAATTAATTAAATGTTAATGACTCACGTTAAGATAAAATAGACATGCGTAATTCAATGGTTGTCCTTTAAAAGAAAAAGATCAAACAGTTAAAATTTAAAAAATTAATGAAGTATATGGTGGACTACTCTTTAGGTTGATCCACCATAGACATTTGAGGTTAAAGTTAACGGTCGGGACCTTTTTGACTGACGGAGCAAAACCAAAGGGACCAAAATGTTAATTTTACGAGTTATGGGACCAAAATGAAAACAAGAATTTACTTAGGGAACCAAAAGTCCAATTAAGCCAAATTAATATTATAAAATGACAATGATCTATTATATCTGAAACATATGAAATAGTAAAGAAAACATATTAAATTAATAAGTAGTATTAAAAAATTAAAAATCAATCAATGTGAGTATAACTTAGTTGGTATGAATATTCAGTTATATCTTTTGAATGTCGAAGTTTAAACGCCAAAGTTCCATTTGTTCCACCCATTGTTTCAATTTCATGCATGGATGCTTTATCCATCGTTCCACCCAACTAATAATCACTCTCACCATAGAGTGATAACGTTCGGAGTCTTTCTATCGTGCTAAAGTATAACGTGTGTAAATTATAAACAATAATATTTTTTTATGAAATTAGTTAGATTTTGTTTAAAATTATATGCATATATGTTTGTGATTCAAATCGTAACAACAATCGTATCTTTTTAAATTATACCAATAATGTAACAAATATAATATAAATTTTTATCTTTTTAATTAATGACATCAACAATATAATATTATTATAGAAAAATTTGTTTAATGGTAATTTTGAAATAATAAATAATATAACCCAAAATCCTATTTTTTTTTATGCATTATTACAGATATTATTGTCACTATTGTGGTGAGGTTGTTCTTATTTTAGTGAGATTTAACTATTTTTAATTAATAATTTAAGTAATTTTATAAAAAGGATAAAATAGTAAATAAAATAATAATGTATATTATTATTTACCAATATGTATATGACGGTGAGGTTGTTCTTATCTACCAATTTGTTTTGTCAAAAAAAAAATCTACCAATCTTTTATTATACAAGACATTTAGATTAACAAAAGTTTTTTTTAAGGAGTAGATCGACAAAAGTTAATGAATACGACCTAAAGGATTCCAATATGCACCAATTTCAAATTATTTTTCTCCACCTTAAATTTATTTATGATGATGAGAATAATAAGAATAATTAAGTAATTTTTTTAAACGAATAATAATTAAAATTATCATTTTATTTATGAGATATTTTTACAACTATTTTTTAACTACTTTTATGATAACTTTTTTTCATACTTACATTAAATTTTTATTTTCTCTCTATTATTTTGGTTTTTGTGTCAATACCTTATTTTTTATATATCTATAGGTGTTCAGTAAATTAATTAATGATTCTTCAAATAACTCTTTATTTATTATAGTTCTTTAATTTGATTTGTATTGCGTGAAATAATCACATACTACAATTATCTAAGGAACGTAACATTAATTTCACTACACATTTGTTAACAGGGTCATGTTAACTTATGCTCTTATGACACATGTTAAACATTAAATTCTTATTACTAATAGTAAGTATTAATTGAAAAAAAACAATATTAAATTTTTTAAGTAATAAATTAACACAATTTCCAATACATAATTTATATTAACGGAATCTTTAACATTTACTATAGCATATGGCACAATTCAACATTTCCCTTCTTAATATAATCCATATAAGAAATATTAAAGACTTTATAAAAAGAGAGGCCCAACTTCAACTGTCTTGGCTAGTGACGAGTTCAAAGTCAAACTCCTAACAGATGGCAACACATTCCACTACACAGAGCCACCTAAACAACCTTGCATGTCAACGTGGAACCAAAACCACACTTCATTCATTCTCTCCACCATGCAACTTGTTCTGTTCCTCTTCTTATAATAAAACCAACATACACAAAGCACATGAAAGTAAACACAAACACACGAAACAACTAACAAAGAAAAAGAAAACATCAATATGGCATCCACAGACAAGTCACCAAACCCAACACCAGCAAAGGGTTCAGATCCAACACCAGGTGAGGCAATGACAATGGAACAGCACGTGGTGGACAAGAGTGCAATGATGGTTCAAAGTTTCAAGCCCATAAACCAAATGAGTCAGCATGTGTGTACCTTTGCTATGTACAGCCATGACATGTCTCGCCAAATTGAAACTCATCACTACTGTTCAAGACTCACTGAACAGTTTCTACAGTGTGCTGTTTATGATTCTGATGACCCTAATAAAGCTCGTCTTATAGGTGTTGAGTATATCATTTCTGATGATATCTTTGAAACTTTGCCTCCTGAGGAACAGAAGCTTTGGCATTCTCATGCTTATGAGGTATCAGGATGTCAGTATTTGTGTCGTGTACAGTGTTCATATCCTTGCTTCATTACATCTATGTAGCACAGACATTTCAACGTCTACAACACTAATACACTCATACATATGTTGCATTCAAATGTTTCGGTGTCGTGTCTAGTGTCTGTGTCATATTTTATAGAATTGCATTTTTGTGAATAATTTTGAATTTAGACATATGTTGAGGGATATTAATTTGGATGGTGCAGATAAAATCAGGTCTGTGGGTGAATCCTAGAGTTCCAGAGATGATTGGCATGCCTGAGCTTGAAAGTCTTGCCAAAACTTATGGAAAATTCTGGTGTACGTGGCAGGTTGACCGAGGTATAATGGAACAAGTTTTTGTTTCTATTTTCATTTTCCTTTTCATACAAAAACTAACAACTTTTTCTGAATAAAAATTGGTTACAAACTTGTGTCTAGAACTGATGACTTGTCATTTTACTAAAATTTGATTTGTAATGTTTAATGTTGGAAAATTTATATGAAAATTGGAAATGCAGGGGACAGGCTTCCACTGGGTGCACCAGCTCTAATGATGTCACCACAAGCGGTGAGTCCAGGACTGGTGAGACCAGATATCTTGCATGAGAGGGACACCAAATATAAAATTTCCTCAGAGAGCCTTAAGAGCTCGAGGATTGAGATTCCAGAGCCAGAGATGATCAACCCAATGGCTGACTATTGGAAGCAACATGGCAAAGGTTTTGTCATTGACTTTGAAGAAACTGAGATGAAAAAGAGGGCTCCTTTTCCTTGAACATAGATATAGCTATATATATGTAATCTTGAGTGAATAAAGCATATTATTATATGCTTATAGATTAATTAGGGGGATAAGCTTAATAAATATGTTAAGTGTTTGGCTATGCAGCCTTACTGGTTCATATTTGACTGTTTGTGTATGATAATATAATCAAAATTGGTGACATTGTATAATCAAAATTGAAGGATCAAACCATAGAAATGAATCAACTAAACAATTACAAAGCATTCTCCAATATACCTAAGAAGGAAACTGTTCACTGTTGTTGTGAGGGGCAACTTTTCAAACTGACCAAACAAAAATTTATCGCATTATTTTTTACAGCATGCATGAAAGTCCATTAGTTTAAATCAATTTTTGATTAAGTGTTTTGTAAGGAAAAAAGTAAATTAAAAACATCATAGATGAGTTCTAATAGAGACACCAATTAATTGTTATTACAATATAACAAGAACTAATCCCTAACAATTGTTTCACAACCATAGAATCTGTAGACTCATTCCAGGTCTTTGGTAAAAAGTTTGCACAATAAATTAATGTACCAATGTCACATCCCAGGCGGCAGGTATAGCAATTTGTTTAGTAAGAAGCAACCAAAAACAAGAAGCAAAGACAAGAAAGCAGTATGTCAAGGAGAACTCATAGAATAGTGAACAGTTTTAAAAGTAAGGAAAATTAGTATAGATACATTTTTTCACACTACGTTTGTAGAAAATGTAGCACATCACTGATAGTCTCACAGTACTTTTTTAGTCAGTATTAAACAAAGACACGGAAACAAAGAGAGACAAATAGGCTATGTAGAAAAATATATAACAAAGAAACAGAAACAAAGAGACAAATGAACCAAAAAGCTACTTGCCATTTTGTTCCATGTATATTCATTCATCAAAAGCTCGAAATCATAAATTTGAAACCATCTGATATCCTCTGGTGGGATGATGGCAAGCACAAAAATCATCATTGGACATATTGTTATTTCTCTCTTCTTTCTTTTTGCAACAACACAGTTCTTAGTGACTAGCCTTAATGTTAGCACTCTTTGCATTAAGGAAGAGAGATTGGCGCTCCTGAAAGTAAAAAAAGATCTTAAGGATACATCCAATTGCCTTTCTTCATGGGTTGGAGAAGATTGCTGTAATTGGAAGGGTATACAATGTGACAATCAAACAGGTAACATTCTTCAGCTTGATCTCCAGTACCTTCATATCTGCACCACAGATGTATATTTACAGTCTCCCTTGGGCGCTAAGATAAATCCTTCATTAGTTGACTTAAAACATTTGAGTCACTTGGACCTAAGAAATAATGATTTCCAAGGAGTTCCCATTCCAGAATTTATTGGTTCTCTAAATATGCTCAATTACCTTGACTTATCTAATGCAAATTTTGTTGGAATGATCCCTCCTCACCTTGGCAATCTGTCAAATTTGCATTATCTTGATATCCCTAACTCATTTTTGTCACTTTGGGTCAGAGACTTAAGCTGGCTCTCTAATCTGTCTTCGCTTCAATATCTTGGCATGGATTTTGTCAACATTACCAACTCGCCCCATGAGTTGTTTCGAACTGTGAATAAAATGTCATCTCTGTTAGAGTTGCACTTGTCCTCTTGCAATCTTGTTTCTCTCCCTTCATCTTCACCGTTTTTAAATATAATATCACTTTCTGTGCTTGATCTCTCAGGAAATCCTTTTCATTGGTCAATACCTTCTTGGCTATTCAACATGAGCAGTCTCATAGAACTAGATCTTCGTAATTCATCTCTAATAGGTCAGGCTCATCCTATGCTTGGGAGGTGGAGTCTCTACAAGCTCCAGCATCTAGACCTGTCATATAATTATCTGATAGGTGATACAAGTGAAACAATTGAGGCCTTGTCTTGTGGAAACCAAAGCCTGAAGTTTTTAAATTTGGGTAGTGATCAACTAACTGGGAAATTGCCTCATTCTTTAGGGAAATTTAACAATTTGTATAATCTTGATCTATCAAACAACTCAGTGAACTCACACTAAGGTATCTCAGGTCCTATACCAGCATCTATAGGAAACTTATCAAATCTAAGTTATCTGAACTTGGAAAACAACGTGATGAATGGGACAATTCCTGAAAGTATCGGTCAACTAACCAATTTGTTTACACTAAACCTAATTGAAAATTATTGGGAAGGTACAATGACAGATATTCATTTCCTTAATCTCACAAACCTAATCAGTTTCTCCTTGTAATCTAAAAATAACACATTTTCTTTGAAAGTGACAAATGATTGGGTTCCACCTTTTAAGAACTTGTATTATGTTGAAATTCGTAGTTGTCATGTTGGCCCGACATTTCCTAATTGGCTCAGAAACCAAATCCAGTTGAGTGTGATAATTCTAGTAAATGCTGGAATTTCCATAGATATACCACATTGGCTTCACAATATGTCCTCCCAAATTAGGATCCTCAATCTTTCACACAACAAAATAAGTGGTTACCTTCCCAAAGAAATGAACTTCACTTTCTCAAATTCACCTACAGTTGACTTTTCTTTCAACCAGTTGAAGGGCTCAGTCCCACTTTGGTCCGGGGTGACGGCTCTCTACCTTAGGAACAACTTGTTGTCTGGAATAGTACCAACCAATATAGGTGAGGTGGTGCCACATTTGAAGTACTTGGATCTCTCAAATAACTACCTAAATGCGACAATCCCAATATCCATAAATAAGATTCAAAATTTGAGTTATATTGATCTATCAAACAATTATACAAATCCTTGAGTTTTGGTTGGGTATGCAGAGTTTAGAAATTATCGATCTATCTAATAACAGTATGTTAGGTGGAATTCCAACTTCAATATGCTCAATCCCCATAGTTATCCTAGAATTGAGCAACAACTACCTCTATGTGGATTTGTTTTCAGCCTTTCAAAATTGCACTCTCCTGAAAACTCTCTCGCTAAAAAACAACAGATTTTTTCGGTCTATACCAAAAGACATAACCAAATACTTTCCTTGACTTTCAGAGTTACTGTTACGAGGCAATATATTAACCGGAGGTATTCCTAAAGAGTTGTGTCATCTATCTTCCCTCGATATATTGGATCTTGCAGAAAACAATCTCTTTGGATTGATACCAACATGTTTGGGTGATGTACATGGTTTCAAACTACCGCAAACATACTTTATTGATTTGAGGTATTCACATGAAAGCTATGGCTTTGTACCATACACGAGGCACACAGAATTAGTCATAAACAGAAGAATAGTTCATTACGTGAAACAAATGCCGGTGCATTCCATCATTGATCTCTCTAAGAATTATCTTTTTGGAGAGATACCAGAGACAATAACACAACTGATTCACTTAGGTGCTCTAAATTTGTCTTGGAATCAGCTTACTGGGAATATACCCAATGACATTGGATCACTAACAGATTTAGAAAATCTTGACCTTTCACATAACAATCTTTCAGGTGCTATCCCTCCAACTATGGCTTCCATGACATTCCTAAGTCATTTGAACTTGTCATACAACAATCTTTCTGGAAGAATTCCGCTGGCTAATCAGTTTGCCACCTATGATGCATCAACTTATATAGGCAATCCAGGGTTGTGTGGAGATCATTTACTGACAAACTGCTCATCATTGTCACCTGGAAATGAAGAACAAGAAAGGAAACATGAAGATGGTGTTGATGGAGATGATGAAAATGAAAGATTGGGATTATATGCAAGCATAGGTACCGGGTATATAACTGGTTTCTGGATTGTGTGTGGAAGCTTGGTGTTAAAGAGGTCTTGGAGGCATGCATATTTCAATTTTGTATATAACATGAGGGATAAACTTCTGGTTTTGATGGCAGTTAACTTAGCACATCTAAAGCGCAGGTTTGGATTGGAAAGGAACTGATGCCCTAGTATATCTATTTAATGTGTCTGTTGGTTCAACTTTGCACTTGATCATCGCTATTATACTTTGCCTGTGTGGATTGTTTAAATTTGTGTGTGTGATATATTTGGACTGGTGACTCTTGCATGTGTGGATGTTTACAAGTTATATAGTAGGCTATTCGATTTTAACTTTTTGGTCAATAAATTTACAATCTTTTTTCTGCTAGAATACCCCTATCAGAAAGTATACTTTTGGATGGTAACGCTTGACAAGCACGTTATCATTGAACATGCAAGACTAATTGAATTTCAATGTGGGAGTACCCTGAAGCACAAACAGAGAGTTCAGCATCAAGACTATCATATCAGCACTATCATGCCTAAAAAAGTTCTAATCTTTTGGTAATTCAGAATACAGTTTAAGATCTTTCTAGACAAGAAACATCAAGTATAAACTAACTCAGGTGTTAAAAGAACTAGTTGAATTGTAACTGCCGATTTCTTTTTGAATATCTCTTTTGCATCAATATTTCACCTCCCAACATCAGGAATAAATCCAAATATAACTGTTAAAGAAATGCCACCTAGGAAATCCAATTACTTCTTTTGCTAAAAAATTTAGAACCTTTTGAGTTCTTTCACATTCTGAACTTTTTTCAACACTAGTACTATATCCCTTTTGTTAGAGAGCTATCGAACACTAAATACGTGTACTTCTTCCAGTCGGATACGAACCTTAGTCCGCCACGTTGTAGGAGTCTAACTCATTTAGTTATACTCAACCCCTTTAGTCCCCATAGAATCCGTAGACCTGTTACAGTGCTTTTCAAGGCACAAGGAATGCACCAATGTCGCATCCCAGACATTGCTAGTATACGATCCAAAACATTACTAAGTGCCAGAATATAATTGTATACGAATTAATAGTACAACCAGTTTTTTAATAAGAAGATAAGACAAGAAGCGTGTCAAGAAATACGATGGTTTGCATATGCTTTTATTTCCCTATTATTTTTAACTATGGACCCATGATATTTAAACCGTGTAACTTGGGGTATGATTTGATCTCCAACTTCTACCTCTGAGGTAGAACAATTACGTCTTTTACTGAAATTACATTCCATATATTTTGTCTTGCTTCTACTCGAGCGGAAGTCATACCCTTCTAAGGCTTGTCTCCAAATTTCTAACCTCTCATTCATTTCATTCCTTGACTCTTCAAGTAGGACTACCTCATCTGCAAAAAACATACACTTGGTGCTAACTCTTGGATGTGTTCCATAAGTACATCTCAAACTAAAGTAAAAAGTTAAGGGCTCAGGGTTGACCTTTGGTGCAATCCTATTGTTATGCGAAAATCGTCGGTGACCACATCTTACATTCTCACACTAGTCGAAGCTCCCTAATACATATCATTGATAGTTCAAAATAAGCAATCCTAACTCCTTTCTTCTCTAGGGCTCTCCACAAAATCTCTTTAGGCACTCTATCATACGACTTCTCCGAATCAATGAAAATTAAATGCAAGTTTTTTTTATCCGACTGATACCGCTCCATCACACGTTGAAGTAGTTCACTTTCATAGTCGACCTTTCAGAAATAGAATATACAGAAATATGCTTGAAATTTAATTAATATCAAAAAGTATACTTTTGGATGCTGACATTTGTCAAACACATTATCATAGACCATACAAAAATATGCTCGAAATTTAATTAATATACAAATTTATAGAGCAACAAAAATTCACAATTAGATTTATAGGAAGAAATGATAATACATTGATGCTTATAACAAGCAACATACATTCAAGTTCTAACAATTAAACCAAATTAAGCATGTCAAATGATTGATGGTAATCAATAAAAAAAAACCAATATAATAGAATTTAGAAGGCTAATTGAATTTCAATGGGGTGGGAGTACCCTGAAGCACAAACAGGAAGTATATGATATAATAGTATATAAGTTTTCCCCATAGAATCCGTAGACCAGTTCAAGTTCTTTGTAAAGCACAAGGAATGCACCAATGTCACATCCTAGACATTACCTAGTACATGCTGATATAATAGTATAGTATATGATCCTAGGTAATCCGAAGTACATGCTGATATAATAGTATATGTTCCTAGGTATTACCAAGTACATGCTGATATAATACTATATGATCCTAGGTATTACTAAGTACATGCTGAAATAATTGTATATTATCCTAGGTATTACTGAGCAAAATGCTGACATATAATTGTAGAAGAATTCAAATAGAGCAGCAAGTTTTTAATAAGAAGATAAGGCAAGAAGCGTGTCAAGGAAGGCAGTTTTCCAAAATATATTGTAAACAGTTTATGACTTGATTTACTATAGTTCTTGGTCGAGTCTTTCAGATAAGGACCTGCACTTAGACTTTAAGATTTGCCTATTTTAAATATTTTATTTACAAAATGATCTGTGCTCTGGAAATTATCAGAGGGAATTTTTTCTGCATTATATCTTTTATCGAGATCTTTTTTTTAAGAAGCCCTTTTATCTTGATCCTTACTTAAATTTGTATAACTTTTGAACTTCAAAGGTGATAAATATTTATGGAAATAAAAAAGAGAACTAGTTTTATATGTATTTACAATTATGTCCCATTCATAAACCCAACCACAAGATCAATCCACACAATGCATGAAATTTGCAATTTAATATGTATTTACAATTTAAATAAAGATGATTTCTTTCTTGAGTTTTTGGTGCTTATTTTTATGAGCCCACTTTTCAAGACTATAACAGGGCTTTAAAATTGTTCAAGACGGCCTGATTATCTGTAAATTTTGGTCTCACGTGGTCCTAACTCCTAACTATGAAAAAATATCTACTTAGTTAGGACCTCTAAAAAAAAATCTACTTAGTTAACTAAGTAGATATCACCTCCATTTTCTAAAGGACATATTTTATTATTTATATATTTTTCTTGGTTTCCGTTTCTTATTTTAGATTTCAAGCAATTAAGCGGAAGGTGTATTTATATGTCACCAGACACATTCTAGAATGATTGAATTTATTCAACAAAAATTTACTGGAAGGTGCATTTATACACTAAAAAGTTAAATCCATATTAATGGCACTATCATTGTTCTTATAAAATATATTTTATCAACCTGAGCAGTTGACTTAATGAAATTCCCATAATATAGTACACATCACGGATAGTTTCACAATAATATTTTTGTGTTGATAATAAAAAATTGTTAACACTGTTGAAAATAAAACAAAGAAACAGAAACAATACGGTCACTTTGTTCTATATATATGCAATCATCTAAAGCTCTTGTGCTCATAAAACCATATGATATCCTCTAGTGGGACAATGGCAATCACAAAAATATTTGCATATTTCGTTATTGCTCTCCTCTTTCTTTTTGCATCAAACCAGTACTTAGTGACTAGCCTTAATGTTAGCACTCTTTGCATTAAGGAAGAGAGGGTGGCACTCCTTAAAATAAAAAAAGATCTCAATGATCCTTCTAATTGTCTTTCTTCATGGGTTGGGAAAGATTGCTGTAATTGGAAGGGTATAGAATGTGACAACAAAACTGGTCATGTTCTAAAGTTCAAGCTCAAGCCCTATCTTATCTGCAACAAAACTGCAAGTATATCTTCACAGTCTCCCTTCGGTGGTAAGATAAATCCTTCATTGGCTGACTTGAAACACTTGAGTCACTTGGACCTGAGATTCAATAACTTCAAAGGAATTCCCATTCCAGAACATATTGGTTCTCTTAATATGCTGAATTACCTTGACTTATCCTATGCAAATTTTTCAGGAATAGTTCCTACTCACCTTGGCAATTTATCAAATTTGCATTATCTTGATATCTCTTGCTCTTTTACGCGACTTTGGGTCAGAGACATTAGTTGGCTCTCTGCCTTGTCTTCACTTCAATATCTTAGCATGAATGGTTTAAATATTACCTGCTCGCCCCATGAGTTGTTTCGAGCTGTGGATAAGATTCCATCTCTATTAGAGTTGCATTTGGTTTATTGCAATCTTGTTTCTCTCCCACCATCTTCACCATTTTTAAATATTAAATCACTTTCTGTGCTTGATCTCTCAGCAAATCCTTTTAATTCATCAATACCTTCTTGGCTGTTCAACATGAGTACCCTTACAAAACTTCGTCTTTGCGATTCATCTCTAATAGGTCTTGTGCCTTCTATGCATGGAAGATGGAATCTCTGCAAACTTCAGGTTCTAGACCTATCATCTAATTTTATTACTGAAGATATAGCTGATATCATTGAGGCCATGTCTTGTAGCAACCGAAGTTTAAAGTTGTTGGATTTGAGTGATAATCAACTAACTGGGAAATTTCCTCATTCTTTAGTGAAATTTACTAGTTTGTATGATCTTGATCTGTCAAGAAACTCAGTGAACTCACAATCAGGCATCTCAGGTCCTATACCAGCATGTATAGGAAACTTATCAAATCTAGGTACCCTGAAATTGGAAGACAACAAGATGAATGGGACAATTCCTGAAAGTGTTGGTCAACTAACCAGTTTGTATATTCTAAACCTACTAGACAATTATTGGGAAGGTATAATGACAAATACTCATTTCCATAATCTCACAAACCTAACCAGTTTCTCTGTGTCATCTAAAAATAACACATTTTCTTTGAAAGTGACAAATGATTGGGTACCACCTTTTAAGAACTTGCATTATGTTGAAATTTATGGCTGTCATGTTGGCCCGACATTTCCTAATTGGCTCAGAGACCAAAATTCCTTGAGAGAGATAATCCTAGAAAATGCTGGAATTTCTGGCGAGATACCCCATTGGTTTTACAACATGTCCTCACAAATTTGGGATCTAGATCTTTCTTACAACAAAATAAGTGGTTACCTTCCAAAAGAAATGAATTTCTCTTCCTCAAATAATCCTAAAGTTGACTTTTCCCATAACCACTTGAAGGGCTCAATCCAAATTTGGTCTGGTGTGAGTGCTCTCTACCTAAGGAACAATTCACTGTCTGGAACATTACCTACCAATATTGGTGAAAAGATGTCACATTTTATGCACTTGGATCTCTCACATAACTACATCAATGGGAGCATTCCGCTATCTTTAAACAAGATTCAAAATTTGAGTTATCTTGATCTATCCAACAATTATTTGACAGGGGAAATCCCTGAGTTTTGGATGGGTTTACAGAGCTTAGACACCATCGATTTATCCAACAACAGGTTGGTAGGTGGAATTCCAGCTTCAATTTGCTCATTACCTTTACTTCACATCCTAGAACTGAGCAACAATAACCTCTCTCAAGATTTGTCTTTTGCTTTCCATAATTGTTTTTGGTTGCACACTCTCTCGCTAAAAAACAACAAGTTTTTTGGGTCTATACCAAAAGAGATGAGTAAAAACAACCCTTTCCTTTCAGAGTTACTATTACGGGGCAATACATTAACAGGAAGCATTCCTAAAGAGCTATGTAATCTAACTCTCTATTTACTGGATCTTGCAGAAAACAATTTCTCAGGATCAATACCAACATGCTTGGGTGATGTGTATGGTTTCAAACTGCAGAAAATACACTATGTTGATTCATTTGAGATTGAGGGCTATGTAAAGTACACGAAGCATACAGAATTGGTCCTGAACGGAAGAATAGTCAAATATTCAAAGAAAATGGCGGTGCATCCCACCATTGATCTTTCTAAGAATGATCTTTCTGGAGAGATACCAGTGACGATAACACAGCTCATTCACTTAGGTGTCCTGAATTTGTCTTGGAATCAGCTAACTGGGAATATACCTAGTGAATTTGGATTACTAAAAGATTTAGTAAATCTTGACCTTTCACATAACAATCTTTCAGGTCCAATCCCTCCAACTATGGTTTCCTTGACATTCCTAAGTCGTTTGAACTTGTCATACAACAATCTTTCTGGAAGAATTCCACAGGCTAATCAGTTTGCCACCTTTGATGAATCAACTTATATAGGCAATCCAGAGTTGTGTGGAGATCATTTACTGATAAATTGCTCATCATTGTCACCTGGAAATGGAGAACATGAAAGGAACCATGAAGATGGTGTTGATGGAGATGAAGACAAAGAAAGATTGGGATTATATGCAAGCATAGCTATCGGGTATATAACAGGTTTCTGGATTGTGTGTGGAAGCTTGGTGTTAAAGAGGTCTTGGAGACATGCATATTTCAATTTTGTATATGACATGAGAGATAAACTTATGGTTTTGATGGCAGTTAACTTAGCACGTCTAAAGCGCGTGTTTAGATTGAAAAGGAACTGATGCCCTAGTATATCTATTTAATGTCTCTGTTGGTTCAACTTTGCACTCTATTATCACTATTATACTTTGTATGTGTGGATTGTTTAAATTCGTGTGTGCGATGTATGTGGACTGGTGACTCTTGCATGTGTGGGTGTTTACAAGATATATAGTAGGCTATTTGAATTTAACTTTTTGGCCAATAAATTTACAATAAGGTTCCATTTGTAAAGTTCCTAGATTTCTTATATTTGGACTGGTGACTCTTTCATGTGTGGGTGTATATATTATAAGATTTTGCTGAAATCAATTCTCATACATTCCTGAAATGGATATATTATGAGATGCATATCTATATGTGACAAAAATTGAAACCAATTTTCCGGATCGATCAGGAACAAGAAACAAGAAACAAAAAAATATGTGTGCTGCCGTTAAAGAAAATTGATTTGGAACAAGAAGCATGAAATTGATTGGAACAAGAAACAATTTTCTGGTTAGAATATATCAATTGGAAGGAAAATCGGGAAAAAAAAAATGAAAAAAGAACAAAACATGAAGAAACATAAAAGCAGTGGGATTCGAAGGAGGTTTTGTGAGGAATGATAGCTTTATGCTATCAGGTTGTTAACCCACCAAAAAACTATGGATAAGAATAATAAAGGGTGAGTAGAATATGATTAGAAATAGGTTTAATTTATTGTTTCCTATTGGTGCACCAAACAGCGGATTGAATCAAGATATGATAGTTTTATCATATCCTGTCTTTCTATCTTGTGCCTTAAACGGACCCTCAAGTTCCAACAATTAAACATAATTAAGCATGTCAAAGATTGGTGGCAATCCATAAAAAAAATAAGAATAAATAAATAAAAAAATCGATATACTAGTATTTAGAAGACTAACTGCATTTCAATGGGGTGGAACTGCCCTGAAGCACAAACAGGAAGTCATGCATCAAGACTATTATATGAGCGCTATCATTCTTCGAAAAGTTTCTGCTGTTTTGTTCATTGATAATACAGTTTAAACATGAAGTATAATAAACAACCTCAAGTGTCAAAAATTTATGGACAATGAAACATGGAGTATAAACCAACTCAAGTGTCAAAAGAACTAGTTGAGCTGTAACTACTGATTTCCTTTATAATATTTTTTTTGCATCAATATTTCACCTCCCAACATTAGGAACAGATCAAAATGGAAGCATCAAAGAAAGGCCACCTAGGAAATCAAATTCATTTGCCAGATTTTTTAGAAGAAATCTTTGGGCTCTTGTACATTCTGAACTTTTTCCATCACTAGTACTATTTCTCTTCTGTTCAAGACTTAAATCACACGGATGTGCACCTCTTCCAGTCAAATACAAACCTTGGTTCACCATGTTATAGGAGTCTAACTCATTTAACTATACTCAACCCCTTTAGTCCCCGTAGAATCCGTAGACCCGTTACAGTGCTTTGTAAAGCACAAGGAATGCACCAATGTCACATCCCAAACATTGCTAAGCAGGTGCTGATATAATAGTATACGATCCTAGACATTACTAAGTAAATGCTGACATATAATCATATACGAATTCAATAGTCCAACAAGTTCTTTAATAAGAAGATAAGGCAACAAGCGTGTCAAGGAAGGCTCTTTTCCAAAATAACACTCTAAACGGTCAATGACTTGATTTATTTAAAAATCATTGATGTGTCTTTCAGAAAAGGACATGCATTTAGACTTTAAGGTTTGCCAATTTTAAATATTTAGTTTACAAAAGGATCTGTGTTCTGGAAATTATCAGAGGGAAAATTTTTGGGATTACCTTGATCACTATTTAAATTTGTATCACTTATGCACTTCAAAGGTGATAAATATTTATTGAAAAAAGGAAAGCTAGTTTTGTCCAAAAAAATTAAGTGTTTGATTGTTATTTTTTAAAAGTGATTATAATATAGAATTACATAACCATATGAAGGATTCTTCTTATTTCACGATGTAAAACTCATTACATATTCATTAAACTCAATATTTATCTAATTGGTTGATTTCATCGAATTTGCTAATTGCCCAAATTTAAATTCTGGGTGAAATGGATACGACCAAAGAAGTCTGTGTTTACTTTAAACGAGATTTTGTCTGCTGGTTTCACCTAGCGGATGATTTGTTTGAGTCCATGCTCTTCCAAGTTCTAACCTTCCATACTAGGATCGAACCAGCGTCGAGGAAAGATCACAACAAAAAGTCTCATATGGTCCTAAGATTGGTGAATCTCAAGTTATATAAACAGATTGTCTGTGAATTTTGGTCTATATATATTTTTCTATTGGTTTCCGCTTCTTATTTAGATTTCAAACAACTACATGTATAAAAACTTAATACAATTATATATCAGCAGACACCATTCTAGAATGAGTGCATCTATACTTTTTTTTTACTAGAAGGTTCATTTCACACTTAAAAGTTAAAACCATATTAATGGAATTGTTCAATTATTCTTTTACAAAATATGTTATCTTCCTGAGCAGTTGACTTATGAAATTCGCAGAATATAGTATACATCGACTGATAGTTTCACAATAATATTTTTGTATCAATATTAAATGTTGTTATCAGGCTCTATTGAAAATAAAACAAAGAAACAGAATCGAAGAGATAAACAGAAACAATACCGGTCACTTTGTTCTATATATATGCAATCATCTAAACCTCTTGTGCTCATAAAACCATAAGATATCCTCTGGCACAATGGCAATCAAAAAAGTATATGCATTTTTTGTCATTGCCCTCTTCTTTCTTTTTGCATCAACCCAATACGTAGTGACTAGAAATAATGTTAGCACTCTTTGCATTAAGGAAGAGAGAGTGGCACTCCTTAAAATCAAAAAAGATCTCAAGGATCCTTCCAATTGCCTTTCTTCATGGGTTGGGAAAGATTGATGTAATTGGAAGGGTATACAATGTGACAACCAAACCGGTCATGTTTTAAAGCTTAAGCTCCGGTACTATCATATCTGCAACATAACCACAGATATATTTTCAATGTCTCCCTTTAGCAGTGAGATAAATCCTTCATTGGTCGACTTCAAACACTTGAGTCGCTTGGACCTAAGCTATAACAATTTTGAAGGAAGTCACATTCCAGAATTTATTGGTTCCCTCAATATGTTGCATTATCTTGACCTATCAAATGCAAATTTTACTGGAACGGTCCCTCCTCATCTTGGCAATTTATCAAATTTGCACTATCTTGGCATCTCGTGCTCTTATTCGTTACTTTGGGTCAGAGACTTTAGTTGGCTCTCTACTTTGTCTTCACTTAGCATGGGTGGTTTAAATATTACCAGCTCGCCCCATGAGTTGTTTCGAGCTGTGAATAAGATTCCATCTCTATTAGAGTTGCATTTGGATTATTGCAATCTTGCTTCTCTCCCTCCATATTCACCATTTTTAAATATTACATCACTTTTTGTGTTGGATCTTTCTGGAAATCCTTTTAATTCATCTATACCTTCTTGGTTATTTAACATGAGTACCCTTGCATACCTTCGCCTTTCCAGATCTTCTCTAATAGGTCTTGCTCCTTCTATGCTGGGAAGATGGAAGCTCTGCAAACTTCAGGTTCTAGACCTATCATCTAATTTTATTACTGATGATATAGGTGATATCATTGAGGCCATGTCTTGTAGCAACCAAAGTTTGAAGTGGTTGGATTTGAGTTATAACCAACTAACTGGGAAATTCACTCATTATTTAGGGAAGTTTAACAATCTATATAGTCTGGATCTAACAAAAAACTCTGTAAATTCATACTCAGGCATCTCAGGTCAAATACCAGCATCTATAGGTAACTTATCAAAACTAGGTTATCTTTACTTGGAAGGCAACAAGATTGTCATACCCCAATTTTTGACCTAAGATGTCACTGACACGTGCCGTTTAACTCTACATTCATACGCCATTCAACTCTGATTTTCAGTGAAAAATTCGGCAGAGAGGTATTTTAAAATACCTCATTTTGGTTCCGAGTCGGGCCCTCTTCTCTCAATTTTCTTTTTTTAAAAAAATTAAATTTTGGTTTCCATCTTTTATTCAATTTCTTTTAATTAATTGATTCCAAATTTGTTTTTTAAATATTCATCTTTTAGTATTTGAATTTTTATTTATTTATTTTTATTTATTTATCAAACCCTTGGTGGCCAAGATTCAGACCCTTGGTGGTCAAGACATCCTCTCTATAAATAAACCTGCAAAAGACAAGTAAGAGAGAGCAAAAAAAACGCACAAACAACCAGTACGACAGGAAACCAGAATCGCACAAAGCCAGCAGCAAATTTTTTAATCAACAGAATCATCAACACATGATTTTTCACAACCCATTTCACAGACTGTCAAACCCCAATACCAAGCAGCCGTAAAAAGGCAAAACCGTGACCTCAAGCAACAACACAAACGCACAGCAGGAGAAAAACACACAAACAGCCCACAATTTTCTACACAGCCAGAAAACAATCGAAAAATTACACAAATAAACCTGCAATAAAACAAATTAGAGGCACAACACAATCCATAACCATAACATCAAATCCAATCGGACCAAACAACACAAACACGAAGTAGAAAACGAACAGAGAAAAGAAGGAAGGTTGTATTTCTTTCGATGTAGATCTAGGACTGTGTGCTGCTTGTTTGTAAATTTTGAGGGTAAAATCGGATAGAGGACAAGAAAAGGAGTGGGAAAGTCGAATTTTTTTAAAAAAAAAGGGAAGATTCTTCTTTCCCGCGCGGTGGCGCCGCCACCTCGGCCGGCGAACCCTCGCCGGAAAACTCATTAAAAAGAAGAACATGTGAGAGAGGGAAGAGAGGATGGTAAAGAGAATAGAGGAGGAAGAGAGAGAAATTTTGTGTGGAAATGAATGGAAATGGGCTTACAGCCCTTATATACTCCCTTCTGAACCAGTTCGGTTCTCCTGGACCCGACCCAGGATTTGAACCGAACCGACCTCAGCCTGTCCTCTAAGCCCAATTCCGAAATTGCTCTTTGGCCCAACTCTCTACTGTTTTATTTTCTGCTTGTTGTTTGCACACACACACATACTGTCACGCACCCCCACCTTGTGATTGAACCCCATTTTTATTTTAAGTCTTGCATGCATTTCACTTTATTTATGTCATTTATTTTATAGCAAGGATTTAGAATGCAAACTAGGCTTTATTGTAAATAATTTATTTTTTCTTGTTATTTATTTTATCGCAGACCGTAGCATGTATCATAGGCTTTTTTATGTAATAGTCGTAGCTGCATGTGTGCGTGTGTGTATGCCTCTTCTCTTGTTGCTAGCTTAATTGAATGATCTTTGTGGTGATCCAACATCACCGCAAAGTACCTACGCTTTTATTTTCTTGCTCCGATAGTTTCATTTTAGTCTTATTATTCAAAAACAAAAAAACATGCAAATAACAAAAATCACAAAAAAATCATTTTTCACAACAAACCTTGATTCGAAAATCAAGTGATCCTTTATTTTCATTCTTTCATAAATCAAAATTGCAATCAATCTTAATCATATTTCAAGTCATTTATTTTCTTCAATATTAAAAAACACAAACCAACTTATTTGCCACTTGGCTTTTCATTTTAAAACCATTTTCAAAACTAATAAAAAACACAAAAACAAATCAAACGTAAATTTCAACCCCGAACTACGAGGTTTTGATCCCTCACGGGTACGTAGGCAAAGGACACTCGTCCTTCCAAATCAATAAAACACATAGATAAATAGGTCTTTTTTTCCTTTT
>Ga0228710_1000497_pt1 | contig 50175 bp, 26 predicted proteins | sample MedpolnodulmetaG_FD_177995 | JGI IMG/M metagenome (GOLD analysis project Ga0228710, IMG submission 177995) | Root nodule microbial communities from Medicago polymorpha collected in Santa Monica, California, United States - pink nodules | ecosystem: Host-associated > Plants > Roots > Nodule... | reverse complement strand
GTTGGATAAATCTTGAGAGGAAAATATAAATAAAGATATAAAAATCTAAGCTTTTATTTTGTAGTTATGCATTGCACAAGTATTTAGGCCATTTTTGCAGCGCAGCATAATTTGGCAGGGTTGTTTCGATGGCTTTTCTATACGATTCAGAATCATTGTTATGGCTCCTGTTGTTGCAGTACTGTCATGGTTACTTGGATTTCAGTCGTGGGTTTTGGCTTTCTACAATTTTCTCCCGAAAAATTGGCAACTGAAACTAAAAATTCTCTTAATATTTATTAATTTAATTGGTTTTAAAGAAAGAATAAATCCCGGTCGTTGGTTACAACTTACGCCACGTGTCGTTCCTCAAGGCAATGAAATGTCGATCCGCATTTCCTTTGGAAATGGAGAGGATCCGGACGCCTCGTAACGGCATGTCATACGTATGTATATTTTTCTCTAATGATAAAAAACTATGCAATTATTAAACAATCCACATTATTGTGATATGAAATGTTGTTCCCTTTTTTATGTATTCGTTGGTGTGATTGAAGAAAGAAAATAAATGTTTTATTCGATTGTACGAATAATCAAGGTTTCTCATCAAATTTTATGAAACTCAAATTCTCACGGTAGGTCCTTCTCCAATAAAAAAAAGAAGATACAGGTTCACCTTGTTGTAAAACTCTGGTTGATATTATTGGAGATACTCTAAAGGTTTTCTCTCCTAGTTTTGATTTATTTCTTGAGTGTTTTCTTGTGCTATTATACGTATTGTGGAGCGTCTAACATCAACAACGATGATGATTTCTCTCTTTCATCAAACTATTAGCTACCAAGTCCAATATCTCAGTGGACATGTCGGAATCTGATATATCCACACGTAATATCCAACATACACTAATGAGAATGAAGGACCATATGTTAACTTGTGCTTGGTCGGAAGGTTTCTCCCTCACAACCTATCAATGATTTTTTGTTTTGAGAGCCGAGTGATAATAACTCTTATTCTTATATTTTTTTAACAATTATTACAGTTGATTTATGATTATGAATATAACTTTTTTCTACAATTATTACAGTTCGTTTACTAATATAATAATCTAGATTACGGTTCACGATAAGATTGAAGATAAAATTTTAAAATTCACAATAATAAGATGGAAGATGAATAATTGTTGGTTAGTATAAATATAAATAGAAAAGAGAATCGTTAAAAGAAATTTTGTGTAGATGTTAAAAGAAACTTTGTGTAGATTTAAAATTATAGATTTTGTGACATATATCACAAAATCCAAAAGATATCAAACTCAGTGGTTAGACCTATTTTATCATTTCGATGGACATAGTTTCAATCTCATCTAAGAAAGTTATAGTAATATAATAATTAGTGCCACTAATATTAATAAAAAAATTCTTCCCCAATTCAATATAATATCGACCCTTACATCAAAAATTAATGGTTGAGATTAAAAAAGTATCATCCAAATAACACATGTTACTCTTCATTGAAATCGATTATATGTACGACTTAAATTAATGAGTCATATAAGGAAAAAAAACCAAAGATAGGAAAATTGCCATCATCTCAATTTAAAAAAAAAAAAAAAAAAAAAAAAAAAAAAAAAAAGGATAAAATTTTAAAAAAAAAAACAAAATAAAAAAAAAAAAAAAAAAAAAACATCAGAGAAAACATGCTACACATTTGATGAAAAAAACCAGTTTTGGTCAAAAATGAAAGATTGACCGGTAGTTAGTTTCATAAATAATTACAAAAGTTGCATGCACTTGGAAAACAAATTCACCTCATGGTAAAAAATATGAAATATTAAAATGCACTCCCTCTAACTATAAGACTCTAGAAAGAAAAAAACAATTATCTTAAATATAGAGTATTTATTATACTTTTTTTAATTGATCTCTATTAATATTACTAATTAACCATGAAATATAAAAAGTTAACATTGAAAATATTTATACACAAATGCTAATTAAGTATAGTCATACACAAATTACATTTTCTTAATATATGTAAAAAGTTCCAAAGAAGATTGTATTATAAATAGAGACAAAATGAGTATAACTTAGCAAGTCCGCAATAACAGCAAATTAAGCAAAGATGAGACAAAATGTCAATGCTTAAAATTTGAAAACCAAGCACAAAGCATCTGAAACGAGGAACATACTACTCCTGATCTTAATCCTACTTGGAGTAATTACATAACAAATAGCAGTCATAACTATAATATTGTCCACCACTCAAAAAAGAAAAAAACTACTAATATTATTATTGTCCACTGTTTATTTGATTCTCAATAAAAGATTTCGAGATCCCAAATTATTTACATCCAATTTGGTTTTCTGATCATCTTGAATTTCTCAAGCTCCTGAAATCAATGTAGGGAAAAATATTAAGCCTAGGAAAAAATTGAATTGTGTATAGTGAAGAAGACCAACATGGGAAACATATATCTAAATAAACATAAAAGAAGGCGAATGCATGTCCAATACAAACCTTTAGCTGAAGGTACATCTTGAGGTTTCATGGCAGGGAAGAGAATAACTTCCTGTAACCAACCCAAAAGGAACAAAAAATGTAAGAAATTACAAAAACAAATTTAACATGCAGAGAATGAGAAAGAGCAAGAACCTTTATGTTCTGTGAATCAGTCAGTAACATCGTCAACCTATCAATACCCAAACCCCAACCGCCAGTTGGTGGCATACCATACTCCAAAGCAGTGCAAAATTCCTCGTCTAAGGCCATCGCTTCATCATCCCCCGATTGCCGATCCTAATATGTAGGAAAACGTATACCAATTAGTTATTCTTATTATGCATTAAAGAAAATGTAATTTGTATGCATTATTAGGATTCAAATAATTCAACGCGTGCACTCAATCACATCTCAGCGTATAGATATTTTTGGAGATATTTTAAGAACTAAAATAGCAAATTGATATCGTAGAGTGGTTTGATTGGGATGCATATGTAGAAAAGATTTGCATTGGCTCTACATCCCTTAAAATAAAATCAAACAGCTAGAGAAGAGAATTAATTTAGTAAGCTAATATTTATATCATACCTTGAGTTGTTGAGAAAATCTCTGACGTTGCACAACAGGATTATTCAGTTCAGTATATGCATTGCAAAGCTGAAAAGTAACAAGAAAACAATGAGAAGAATCAATAAGCTGTTCACTTGCTTTTAATAATAAATATCACCTGAGTTTCATTAACTTACTTCATGCTTATTGACAAACAATTCAAAACGTTCGGTCAGGCCTGGCTTTTCTCTGTGCGACTTGGCCAAAGGACTCATTATTTCGGGGTGATCCATGATGAATGTAGGATTGACACACGTTTCTTCCAAAAAATGGCCTACAAGCTGCAATATGATCAACATAGCATCATAAATCCAAGCTTATTAATCAAATGACTAAAATATCAATGGAACGTATATCTGCTGTATCAGATCACTTTTTTACTAATGTTCATATTTGTTAATCAACTGCAAACTATGCCAATGAATTATTTAACTTTTTTCTCAATTTCAACAATGGAAAATGGGTTACAACCTGCTTTTGGATAAAAAGGAAAATTGAAAATAAAGCATCTTATAGGCCAACAAAGAAACAGATTGTACATTACTTTATCCAACAACCGAGCAGTGGTTTGAGGGGGAGCGCATTTGATGTCATACGTCAAGCATGCATTCTTCAGATATTGATTAGCTTCCTCACTGGCCAAGTCCTTGGGAATACTAAGTCCTGTCGTACTCTCTAGTTCCTCAATCATATAAATCCTCCTGTAACGATAAGAAAAATAAAAATATGAGTGATTCCAAAATATAATAGATTCTATAACCATAATTGATGACTGGCAGGTTTACACTGCACCTGAAGGGTGGTGTGAAGTCTATTTCGATAGGATCCTTGTCAACTCCATTTGAATGATATTGGATTTTATAGCTTCCATTTGTAAGTTGGTAAACAATACCTAATTGAAATTTGCCACATATTGAGATTAACTACAAGACATGAAGAAGATAAAAACATGAAGATAAAATCAAATATAGCAATCAATAGTTTTTAATTCTTACCGCTCAACATTTCCTCGGTTATCTTCATCAGGTCATTGTAATCCGCAAAAGGCATATAGAACTCACAAGTAGTGAACTCAGGATTGTGGGTCAAGTCCATACCCTCATTTCTATATTGTTTACCGATTTCATAAACACGACCCAGCCCACCAATAACCAGCTGCTTGAGATAAAGTTCCGGAGCAATTCTCATGAATAATTTCATGTCAAGTTCATTGTGATGAGTTACAAATGGACGAGCTGCTGCTCCACCGGCAATCTTGATCATCGTAGGTGTTTCAACCTGAAAGTAGTGAAAAGAAAAGGTAAATGGGAGGAAAGAAATTATAAGCAGATGGCGTCAGAATACTTGGACAGAGAACAAACCTCCAAGAAATCACGGTCATCAAGGTACTCCCGAATGTATTTAACGATTTTACGTCTAGTTTTGAATATTTCTCGAACTTCTGGATGCAACATCAAATCCAAATGGCGTGAACGATATCTTGTTTCCTATAAAAGATAATGAGTTGTAATAAGAAAAAAGACTACTGTTAATAGATTAGTGGCGTGAACGATATATGTTGTTGCTAGCATTTCTCATAAGAAAAAAGACTATTGTTAATAGATGAGTGATGGGTGATATGATTTATAGAGAAAAGAAAAAAAACCCAACTTCACACCTCAGATCAGAACACACTAATCTTATTCTTATCAAGAGAATGCTTTCAAAGCTTCAGTCGTTTTTAATAGAAATTAATTTGGAAACTTTGGAAAACAGAAATTGAAAAGGGAAAATCTTAATAATATCAAGCAAGTGCATGGCCTAGTTTAAGCTCGAACATCAAATTTCCCTTCAATGCGTCTATATGCTTATGAATAACAATAACTTTCTTTTTTTTAAGGCAATTAGAAAAATAAATGTCAATTACACAACATAATAGTGAGAGAAAATGCTTACTTCGGTCTATCTCAATCTATTTCTTATCCACGCCCCAAACCACTAAACGACGAAGATATACTGCATGCTATTGCATACTAACGTTTTCTAAGTTACATGTTTTTCCATTTAATTATCATCTGCTTGAAAACAGTTCCCAGAAAATAAGATAATATAGGGCACAAAAGCAATGAAAGAAAATATTGAAGTACTTTTTGTACTAATAATACCTGATCCTTCAAAATATATGTTTCAGGATTCCTGGTACTTCCTGGTACCCATTGATTTCCCTACAGATAAATAATGAAATAAAGATGTCACTATGTATGAATATCAAGTATCAACTAGCATCAAGCACCAAGAGAAATTATGTTCACCATCAAATTTGCATTATTGGCAGCAGCAGCAGACTCTTGTTTGGGCATCATGTGCAGACAATGAGACAGAACTATAAGAGTCTTGGGGAAAATACTAAGCTCTCCTGTCCTACTTTTCCCTGGACATTTTGACAAGGGAACAGGCTTAAAACGTATACAGAAACACTTATTCTCCTCGTTGCAAGTACTAATTATAAAAGTGATGATAGGACAAGGGAGACCAAACTTTCTGTGAACTAGAGATGGATTTGACTCCTAAAATGAAGGGGGGTACACTTTAGAGATATAAGTACCGATGTTAAGATCGTGTTAAAATACAAGATCATATATTAACAAAACTATGAAGATATTAAAATCTAAACCATTGATTTTTCAATTCATAGTTATGAACTTATAATGCCAAATCCAAGAAAGACAGTCCAAGAAGGGAAATGAAACAAGAAGAAAGAACATAAGCAAACTAAAACATAGTAACATCTCTAACCTGGAAATCCAGTGACACCGACAATGTCAAATCGCTTCACATTAGAATGCAATTTTTTAAATTCATCCACATCCAAGTCAGAACTCCTGCATCCCAGAGATATAACTTGTTTTAGTTTTGCAAAATTAATTAAAAAAAGAAATGGAATAGGGTCTACAGAAGAAGGTAAAAATTGAGATTTTTAAAAAAACAACAGAAGCAACTTTCAGTTAAAAAATCATCCAACTCCTACAAAGTTAGTCAAACATTAAGGTAAGATAAGAAGGAAAAGGGATACTACAAAGATGCCAATTTCGTGTGTCAATTTACTATTCCAGATTTATATTTTTCCCTATACCGGCAGGTAAGGTCAGAAAAGCAACGTAATGTACCTTGCATCAGCCATAATCTGGACCTTGAAGCCATCATCGTCATACAAGTCATAAAAGACAAGCTTTGCACCCGAAGTGCGTATGGCCTTAACTCGGCCTAACAAACAGAAAGACAAATATCATTTAGCATCAACACGCAAACAAAACAAAATTGTTGAAATAGAAACCAGAGACTACGAACCAGCCAAAGACACAGAAACATCTTCAAGGTGCTGTCCATTGCTTAACAACCCTTGATATATATCAATGTATTGAAGAATAGTCATAGAAACAGAGAATTCGTGTGGATAGGGTTCATTCCCTTGTGACATATTTGCAACAATATACTTAAGCCTGTTCTCACGGTATTGCTGCAGTCAAAATTAAATCAGGTATTAACTTATGTCGATGAATTTGGCTCCCATTATTGTTCTACGATAATAGTATATGATTGGTGAGAGAGAAATCACATGTGCAGCCATACCTTTGGGTCGACGATATCTTCTTCTTCGTCATCAGAGGCATGTCTTCTGTTAGGTGGAGCAGCAGCCTAAGAATGAAGAGTCGAGATAAAATTGTATTCATGAAAACGGCACGATCATGATGAACCTTAATGGCTAATGCTACGAGAGAGAGAGAGAGAGAGAGAGAGAGAGAGAGAGAGAGAGAGAGAGAGAATGTTACGAGTTACTTACAATATTGGTGGTTGCCGGAGGTATAGGCTCCGACGACGAAGTAGTAGCTTCCATTACCAACCAAATCAAAGGAGGACAAAGCAACTAAAATAGGGTTTGCAGCGAATAGCGATTGGATGGATAGTGTTATAAATTCACCTTCAAATCTTCTTCAATTCCCTTCTCTCTATCTATGTAGAGTTATTTATACAGACTGTTGACTTGGGAACCAAGTTTTGGCTAGGGAGTAGGAATAACATAGTATATGATACAAAAAACAAAGGTTGCTAACTTGGGGTCTACGTTTTGACTAAGGGGTTATCTTTTTATTTTTTTACGGAAAATATCTAAGGGTTATCTATACTACAAAATTTAGTCTCTTTTTTTAAACAATTTTTTTTTACCAGTATAAGAGCATCTAAAAGATAGTAGTTAAATAAAAATATCTAAGGGTTATCTATACTATATAGTAGGATTTTGTTGGAATCAACACCCGCATCTTAATCTAAGCTTCTCTTGTTTTGTTTTTATTAAAAAAGCTTAATTTCTATTTTCGTCTCTTATCTAAATATTTGGTATCGCTTTGGTCCCTATATCCCTATAACTAAAATTTAGTCCGTTTTGGTATTTTAAATTTATCTCTGTTACACATTTTCGTCATTTCCGTTAGTTTAATTAAAAACCGTTAGGGTTTGTACAAGTGTAATTTTGTCATTGGCGGGAATTTGTATTCATCAATTTCTCGCAAATAGGAATCAACAACAGCAAGAACAAAACCAGAAGCAAGAACAAGCAATAACAACAAAACTCATCAAAATAACAACAATCCAGCAGCAACAACCCAACAATAACACCATCAACACAGAATCATCATAATCTTCGTTTCATTCATTCTTCAATCATCAAGACCCATTGTTCTTCAACAAGAACAACAGTGGAACAGTTCTTGAATAAAAAAAACGATTAGCATTCTGCATTCAGGAAAACGAAATCGATTAGGGCTCATCAATTGGGGAAAATGAAAAAACGATTAGGGTTCCGAAATTGGGGAAAACGAAGGTTCGATTAGGGTTCTGCAATTGGGGAAAATGAATTTGACAACGTGATATAGGATTGGGGGAATGAAATCGCGAGGCTTCTGCAATTGTCTGCAATGGATCAAGGTTTATTACAAATATTTCTTTTTTCTTTTTTGTACAACTCTATTTTTCTAAATAGAACTAGTAAAATGCACGAGTCACCTAACATTGCAATAGTTATATAAAAATAATTACATTGACAATATTGTGAAATGTTTAAAGATATTAAAAAAAATTATAAGAATTAATGTAATGTTTCTATTGGATATGTTTTCTTTTCTTTTTTTGCAAAAATTTGTTAAATATTTGCGCTGCGCCAATTGCGGATTTGATGTGCTTAAATATACGGACACAAATTTTTATGTATCGATGTGAGAAAGTCGATATGATAAAATTTTGAAAACTCGACTATTTTCAAAATATCAACATTAATGTAGTGTTGCCATTAAATATTTTTATTTTCTATAAAATACACTGTAAATATTTGGACTGCATCCGTTGCGAATTTTATGTGCTTACATTTGTTGAAGCAAATTTTCATGCACTGGTATGAGAAAGTTGATATGATAAAATTTTGAGAATTCGTGATTGTTTTCAAAATATCAAGATTAGTATAGATCCTTAAAAAAAATCAAAATTAGTAGTGTTTCAACTTTCTATTAAATATTTTTTATTTTATATGTATAACACCTTTAAATATTTGCACCGCATTTGTTGTGGAGTTAAAAACAACAAATGAAAATCTAAACAAAATCTAATTTTATTTTATTTTCACAAACAAATTCTCTAAAAGTATCTTTTTTCATACAAAATCTAAAAGTTCTTTCAAATGAAACAACTATGCATAAAATATGTAATGTCTGGAATTTAAACCCTAGTCACTAAAAAAAAATGAAAAATAAATTTTTCTAGAGGAATCACAAAATAGATTTTGATTTCTTATAAAAATGAATTTTAAGATTTTGATTTCATGTAGTAGCTATTTTAAGAAAAATAATAATAATTAGTTTTAAGAATATTGCATCCGTTTGTTACAGTTTTTTAAAAATATTAGAATCTAAAAACAACTTCAAATGAGAAGTTGTTATGAGCTCAAAAACAGATTATTATTTTTTTAAGGAAGAGAGAAATTAGGGATGAAAAGATTGAACTAATTTTGTAACAAAAAAAATCTTTTATATAGTTGTATCCACTCAAAGTAAAGTATTTTTTAAAAAAATGATTTTATTGCAAAATAGATTTTGATTTTTTATAAAATCTCTAAAATATTCAAAGTCGGAATCAATTTTATTTTAATCCGTAACAAACGGACTCATAATCTCTAAAAAAAATCATTAAAATTTGAGACAATTCAATCAACATGTACATTTACACTGTCTATACCTATATGTGCATGCAGAGGATAATGAAAAGAAATGAAGAGATACAGGACTATCGAAATAAAAGGCACGAATAAGAGTAATAAGAATAAGAGTAAGAAGAATGTTTGAAGCCAGAGTTTTTTTCATAATAGGCAAAAAAAAAAATTGACAGAAAGGCAAAAAAAATATTATTATTAGAGAAACCACTATAAGCTAAAAAAGAAGTAACCCTTCATTTACAATTGCAGATAAACCAATTATAAAATCAAAGGTATAAAACAGCACCATTTAAGCAAAACTAGTTCTCAAATCAACAATACCGCTGCATTCTCATCTAACTAAAGGTATGAGGAAGTACTCTGCGTAAAATAGCTGCAATGAGAAACAAGATATCAATACAAGTTCATGTTCTACTTTATATGTGAAAAGGACAGGATTTAGTGCAAACAATTGGAAAATAAATACTCCCTCTGTGTCCTACACTTCAAAAAAATTTGAATTTTTTACCAGAATATAAAATAAGGCCAATGAATGACCAAGTTAATCAGTATAGTCATTGAAATTCATGTTCACAAAAATAACTTCAATGTAGCTACTGTACCCCGTCTTTTGCATTTCAATTGGAATTTTAAGAAATCAAACAACCATTATTTCTCAAAACATGGAATAGTCAGATTCAGATAGCCATTTTGTTAATAACAGCCTTGATAATAAAACTCAAATGATAAACAGCAGGTCCTACCAAAAAGAATGATAAACAGTGAGTGATTACCTTCCAGATAAACATGTAGAAGGATGTTATGGAAGCTTTGCTTTTCAAATCTACAGATTTGGCATGATTGAAAAGAATTGACGCAAGTACAGCATGTCCCAGACTCTGACACATTGGTAAAGAATAAAGTTAAAAATTGCTGGAAAGTTTGAACAAGTTCATACTCACTTAAAACTAATCTGTAAAATAATTCAAGACTATATATAGTTGGAATATTTTGTGCAACAGAAACAGCATTACTGGGGAAATATTTCCATAGTAGGCAGTATAAACAAAAGTTAAAAACTAGGGTGAGGGTGGTTCACCATGAGCCATCAATTTTGATCATTAGGTATATTATTTTTTGAACAAGATCATTAGGAATATTATTATTTTATTAAACGGTTCATATAAGAATAATATTTTAAAAAATGCATATTAGCCCCCCTTCTGGAGGACATCTGCTGCTTCTTCCAAATTAACAGAGATGGTATGATGCTAATTTTGTATCCGGATGGGGAAGCTAGGGATTTGGAGGTTGCCTTACCCCAACAATCACACATAGCAAAACTGATACCGTAAATGAAAAGAAAGGTTTTGCGCAATATGTGGTGGATCTCTTCTTTGAGAACATATCAAGCTAGCATGACCAGCCCCTCTTTTATCTTCTTTGAACCTTGATAGTCTAGTATTCTTGTGTTTTAGGATGAAAAGTGGCTGAAACAGCCGTCAATGGTGGAACTCATGCCTTCTTCAACGAAACCCTTCCTTTACCCATTTTGAGTTTTGCATTAAAATTTATAACTTTGATAGAATCAATGAAAATCAAGTGTGCAGGGGAGTTGATTTTGTAGGAGAGTTTTCCAGGACAATTTTGCATTAGACGGGGAATGTTTTGGAGTGAGTATAACCGGATGGGTGGAATCAAACTAAAGGGATCGTGAAAACTGGTGGTGTCAAACTAAAAGGATTGTTAAAATAGTTCGGTACTTTTGGAGACATTTGTAAAAAAAGAATACCAATTTATAGAAAATGCAACATGAGAAGGAAGGAAACTGTGCTAATGATGATATTAACCACCAAATATTCCATAAAACTGCAGCATGAAAAGGAAGTCAATCCGTGGATGAACTTGCTAGTCTAGAACTATTTGAAAATTATAGTTTTATTCTTTCAGGTATAAAGAATAAAACTCAATTGTACATCGAAAGAGAATTAAATATTTTTTACAATAAGATTAAAATAAGGTTTTTACATACTGTTCAAATATTGTTTCTATTGTTGTTGACTGTTTCTCCTATTGTTGTTGACTATTTTAAATTAAGGGGTAAAATTGGAAAGGTAAAACCCAACCTCAAAGGGTTTATTACCTTTATAGATTGTTATAGATAATGATGTGCCACAAAAGATAATAAACTTATGATGTAATAGTAGACTTCTATTTCTTTCTTCTTCTTTTTTTATGAAAAAAACAAATCATGATGTATTTTTATATATAATAAGGAGTAGAAAAATCAATGCCAAGATGTAATCTAAATTACTCTAAAAGATACATCAGACCTGCAAAGTGCAAACACAGTATATATGTGTATGTAACAAGCATATTACCGTAACAATTTTACTCCATAGGCAAGAAGATGTTGCTCCAACTACAAGGGAGACTCCATAAGCCAATTCAAGAAGGGTAACACAAATCCAAAATACCTGTCAGAGATTAGTTAGCGACAACCATGGGATAAAAAAGGGAACGATGTTGAGAAGTTGCATTTGAAGAACATACCCGCTTCTGACCTAAACGTACTGAAAAAGATTGGATGCCAAATATTTTATCTCCTTCAATGTCGGGTATATCCTATATAAATTCAGTACAAAGGTTTGTATTAAGTACACATATTGAATCAAAAATTTCATGTTGAGAACAATTGCATAAAAAAAGAATCTAGAAGCATTTACCTTGAACAATGCTATAACTACAGAGAAGAAGCTCATGAATGCAGTTGCAAAGATCAATGGTCTTGAAAAGATAATTGGCCTCTTGTACACAAAAGTCTGGACATCGTTACATGAATTAGAAACCGAAAATATCAAAATTCAAACATAGATTTGGTGGATGGAAAATTATCCCATACTAGTTAGTCAGACACCATGCTTCCAATAATATCATTGTTAAAAATTAAAATGCATCTGTTCCTTTAAAAAAAATCCTCTTTCATCTCTTTCGCTTTAATTAATACTGTTGAAAAGGTTATTACTTATCACAGAATAAAGGCCTTTTGAGGACTAAATGGCGAAAATATGTTAATCTATAGATGGTGGTTTCAAATAGTTGGTCATTAATTGAAGGAAACCAGTCCAAAAAATTTGGGATAAAGATTTGTTATTGTTACAAGCATAAAAGTTAATGCATGTTCATCTAGAGCTAGAAGCCTCCAAAAAGCACAATAAGCTATTGTATAAAACCTGCATGTGAAGGAAAAATGCTAGTTGAACTATAACTGCACGAACGGAAAGAATGCACATAGCAGCGAGCACTGCAAATCTCTTCCATCTCAACAGGGGCACCTGAAAAATTTCAAAAGACAAAAGGTTATAAAATTCTGCAATGACCATCATCAAATAACTCTTCAAAATGTGGCTTTCTTTGTGAATGTCTGCTTAGAGATGTATTGCAAAACCATGCTTGTCTCCACCTGATCAATTAAGCTTTTGGGATAGTTGGTTTATAGCACGATATAAGAGCCTTTATGACCAAGTGATAGAGTATAACCCTTGCCTCCCCTTCTGATAAAAAAGTTTAATTTCAACACAATATAAGTGGATGTGTGTATTGGCTGTGCTACAAGCCTAGAGGGCATTCACGAGTGAAGGAGCATGTTAGAGAAGTAATATAAAATCATTCTTGTGTCTTCGCCTAGTAACTTAAACGTTTGGGATTGTTAGTTCACGACAGACATTAAAAACATGATATTTGTCTGCCTGCAAGCTCAAACATGGGTAGAGTAAAATCTTTATCAGATAGAACATGTGCCAATATCTTGAGTAGTGTTCAATAACCAGTAAAAATGCAATTAAATTTTTTATTTGAACAAATCTATGTCCTATTAATCAATTAAGAATTTACGACTTGAGCTAATAGTGCTATTACTAAAATATGAATCTCTTTTTAAGATGAACATTCTATTGTTAATATCAACTCCCGCATCCCACATTTAATTGAAATAGTTTTTCTCTACAAGGAAAAGTTAAAGAAATGGATGTTATTTGACATATATCACCATGATATTTGGCAAAGCAAGCATTGTGCCGAATCCTTAACAATTATGACACTGTTCATGTAGATTTTAAAAAGTAAGACTTTGTATCATAATCTTTACATAATAATGCATTAAAAATGTGAAAGGAGAAAGGAAATTTAGATGCAGACAAAAGAACTCACGTTGATGGAATAAGCCGTCCCTAGCACAAAACTGATGAAAAGAGCCCAAAACAATGGCCATGAACCTACAATCCAGGCAAGCCAAAAACTCTGTAAAAGAGAATAAAATAGTAAGTCATCTTCTACTCTGTCAGTATAGCTCATCTTGTAAAATATCAGTGAAAAATGGGATGAATCTGTATGGCACCAGAATTGAAGAAGATACAACAATAATGGCACCAGTTGCAAAGGAATATTCTCCGGATGCCAATGGAAGATATGGTTTGTTTATCTGCAGTAAAAACATGCAGCACAGATCAATAATAACACAAACCATATGATAGTTCCTCGGAATAATATGTAAGATGTAAAAGGATGTGTGTTTTCTAGACCACATATCAGAGACTGCAAAAATTCGAGAAGCTTGATAAATGAATATATAAACCAGAGTTTGGTTGTCAAAATCATATAAACTGATCAAATTTTTGCACATAAGCGAATACACTTGCATGCATATGTTTCTAAATATCCGACTTTGGATTAACTAGAGAGCATTTCTGACTGCATCATATTTTTTATACTGGAAAGTTTCAGAATCCCACAGGCACGAAATTAATTTATTAGAGGTCCAAATTGTTTTATTCAAATAGTAAGTTTCATACCTTGTCTATTTCAACATCGGACAATTGATTCAAACCAACAATATAAATGTTCATAAACAGGGCAGCTACTACAGCCTGAAACATAAATAAAACAAACAAAAACAATTATGAAGTTAGGGGCAAGCCAAGGGAGCAATAGGATATTTAAACTTGAAAGAGAAATAACGGATTTGGGGTCTCACCTCCAATACACCTGTAAAAAATAGTGGGGATATATCTGATAATTTCTCCACTGCAAGGAGAGACACCGAAATTATGCTTAATGCCTGTCCAAACACAGATATAGTCAGCCCCATAATATTAAGTATTGACCATAAAATTTGAGGATTAGTTCAGAGTAAATCTGAGGAGAAAAAAGTAAACTTAACAGTGCCAATAACCGTGTGTGGCCTGGAAAATCTGTAGAAAGCATCCAGGGAATTTTTAACAGTGTCCAAAATGTTTTTTGGATCAAAAGCAGGATGTTCGGATTCAAAAGATTGTTCAGGGGCCGCTTTCACAGCAAATTTTCTATTGCATTCTTGATTTAAACTTGGCTGCCAGAACCTCAAAATATTATACTCATTTTGAATTTTTTTGTGCCTTGAAGCTTTTGATGCACAAGAACCTAGAGCACCAAATTTCAAATGTTAGTATGAGAGACCATGTAGAAAAAAAGAAAAAAGACCCTTGTTTTAAATGAGTCAGAGTCAGAGTCATAGAAAAATCTGCAGAGAAGGAACTCTGCAATCAACTTCCAAACTTCTGGAAAGTGAGAATCAAAGAGGCTTATGCCAGTAAATAAGCTCAAATAGGTCAATCTGAGTCTGAAGAGTCTCACAAGTGTTTATATCAAGTAGATAAACTGAAAATAAGTTGTTTTTATAAATTGTCTCGGAAAGTCTCACAAGTACTTATGTGAGTAAATAAGTTCAATAAAATGAGTGAATCCAAACAAGGCCTTAAATGGTCTGTGGCAATGAAATAGTTGAAAATGTTGAAGGGTCATACTTGGAATTGAATAGTAATTGTTGACATAACGTTTACTCCGCCAAAGATTCCCGCCTGCAACTTGCAATGGCACAGATATTTTATTATTTTATAATATTTAAAAAAAAAATGAAATCTGAAAGAAGAAGAAGAAGAAGAAGAAGAGTTGATGTTGATACCAGTGGTGGTGAATGAATATGAGTATGACTGAGGAAAAGATCCAACAAGCAACGAATCCATCGAAACTGAAAGAAGAAAGCAATGGCATGCAATTCTTTTCACCTGCGAATTACGAAAAACAAATGTCAATTTTTTTCAGTAACACATCGTCGTGTTTCGATTAATTGAAGTAAAGGACAAAAAAAAGTACTAAAAGCCAAGCTGTAGAAACAGGTGTCAAATAATAATAATAATAATTCTCCACTAACATGTAATGTATTATTGTTGCTGCCTGCTATACCTCGTGCTCGTGAGTAGTACATGCATCGGCATCGTATCGTTCACTCTTTTGCCTCTGTTACCTCCTCACTTCTTTATATAACCACTTTTCTTCTCTTTTTAGCACCGTAATTAACATGTCCAGGAATCATAAACAAACAGACATAAATACGACACCATATACCGTATTTCACTGTTCACTAATACCTTTTTTTTCCCTTCCTCTTTCTCTGTTACTCACCGGCGGCGTGAAGGTGTGGGAGAACCAATAAACTTCGACCCCGATTGCTCCGGCGGTGTGAAAGTGGTTAAAGAGTACAGATCTGAAGAGCGGTGAGTATTTGGCCGAAAACGGGAAGAAGAAGGGTGAGGAAGAAGTTCCGGTGGTGGTGGAAGAAGAAGAGAGGGGTCGCAGTCTCGCAGAGAACAGGGAAGAAGAGAAGGATGGGAATGGAATGACAAAATTGTCCCTGTCTTTTAATTCCAAAATTACTCAATTGCCTGTGGTGTCTAGTATTTGTCCAAAAACCTGTGTTTACTTATCATCTACACTATACACTGTATTAGGGTTTTGCTAAAAGCATTCATGAAGATGTCTTCTAGCGACGCTCGTTTATTTATACATAAAGAAAATTGTCATTTTCAACACTTTGGGCTTGATTTTTTCTTTTAAAAAAATACCCTCAATTTTTAATAAATATATTGCATGTAATGAAGGTGTCTTTTAACAACCAACACCTCAAGGTGTGATTTTCACTTTTTAGTTATAACTTTGGTAAAACGACACCTTCATCAAAATTAGTTGGTGTCTTAACAAACACTCATAGAATAACTTGCTAAAAGACACATTCATAAAATGTGTCTTCTAGGAAAAACTCATTTATTTATACATAAAGAAAATTACATTTTTAACACTTTTGGGTTGGATTTTTTCTTTTAAAAAACACCCTCAAATTTTAATACAAATAATGCATGTAACAAATAGATAAGAATAAATTTAAATATTAAAACAAATGTCACAAACATGATATGAATATTTTTTTTTTGTTTTTTTTCCTTTATCATTTAAAAAGTATAACAAACTAGATGAGTATATTTATACTTACTTTTTTATCATTCCAATTATACCCTTAAACAACTTTTTCTATAATAAAATTGTTGTTGGTGCAGTAAAAAAACAATTTAGATTTTTTTTTTGTTATATTGTATTATTGTCGGTGTCGTTGAAATAGATAATCATGATTAGTTTGATTTTTTATAACTTGAAAGCAACAAACATTTATATTTTTTTAAGTTTTAATCAAAATCAAAATCAAAATTTCATAAAAAATACACCGTTTATAATTTTCAAACGTTAGCGCAATAAAAAGAGCGGAAAGACGGGCACGTGAGTGTCGATCTTTTCGCTAGTATAAAAAAAACTACCTCTTTCAGCATTTTTGGGTTGAATTTTTCCTTCCAAAAATACCATCAATTTTCAATACAAATAACACATGTAACAGATAGATAAGATTAATTTTAAGTATTAAAATAAAAATGTAACAAATACATATGTTCAGTTTTTTCCTTTATCATTTAAAAAGTGTAACAAACTAGATGAACATATATATATTTATTTTTTCATTATACCAATTATACCCTTAAACAACAACTTTTTCTATAATAAAGAAATAAAGATTGTTGTTGGTGTCATTAAACAAATAAGAATTTAGATTATATGTTTTTGTTATATTGTTGGTTTCATTGAAATAGATAATCATGATTAGTTTGATTTGTTATAATTTGAAAGTAAAAAACAATTATATTTTTACTTTTAATCAAAATTAAAATTTCATAAAAAAACATCGTTTATTATATTTAGACGTTGGCACAATAAAAAGAGCGGCAAGACGGACACGTGAGTGCCCGTCTTTTTGCAAGTTTGTGTTAGAGTAATTACACACTCCTCTCCTCAAAGATGCTTGAATTACACTCATCTCCCCTCTTATGCTAAAATATACACCCCCTCCCTCTTATTCAAAACATGTTAGAAAACTTTTCACTCCCCTCCCCTAAGAGAAACTTGAATTACATTTTTCTTCCCTCTTATGTTAAAATCTACACTCTACTCCCTCAATATTATTTTATATTTCAAATAATCTAGCAAAAAATGTAATCTAACAAACTTCGGAAAAAAATAGTATTGCGGGTCTATTTAAATATAATCAAAATTTGAATAAATATTTTTTGCTCACAATTTCAATGACATGTAGTTTTAAACCCTATTATAGAATATGAAACAACGCAAAATAAAATTAAAATATGTGAAAAATTACTAAAGATAATAAAGCATGGTTATTTAAAAGTTAATTTTATACTCTAAATTATAAAATCAATAGTAAAATATTTAAATTTAATCGTTGTTGACATTTAAACTATAAAGTAATGAATTTATTTTTCTTAAATGGTGGTTCAAAATTAGCATATATCATAAAAATATTTATTTATGTTAAAATAGATTAAAATGTAGTGCATATTTAATTATTAAGGGATAGGGTTGTAATTCAAGCATTTTTTTTTAGGCAAAAGAGAATGATGCAGAAAGATCATTCAAAGTTCATTGAAATAAAAAAAGGAAGTACAAGAAAGAAAAGGGGGACTGAGCCAAAACCTTTTTCATAAATTCACAAACCTATAATTAGGTAATCCCATCCTATTCCTACTTCCCGATACAATCTGAAATAAAGTTATACCAAACAAAAGAGTTGAGGGGAAAATTGAGAGCTAGAGCACCAATGATATATAGTGGTTGATGGATAATTTGTTGGTCAAGTTTAATAAAAAAGGATGTGACTAGTTTATTTTCCTTTTAATTCTTTCCATTTATGTATTATTGAGCACCACTATATATCATTGAGCAATTCTTACTTAGTACCATTAGTGGTTGATGGATAATTTGTTGGTCAAGTTTAATAACTTTGCGTGGAGTGCTTGGTTGGAGAAATGTAATGTTTGTTAGGTACTAGCATAAACACAAATATGTGATTGCACACATGGTCTCTCTCGTGTGCATTTAATACATTTAAAATAACTTGTTTGTGTTTGGTGATAGTGGTTTAAGTTTGCAATCTTTGAGTGTTTCTTTTAAAGTCTCGGATTCTATACTAATTTATATCGGTTAGTTCACACATAATTTTGATCTTAATAAAATTGATCTTTCAAATTAATTAATTTCTGGGTCGAAAACTAAAATTTCAAATATATGTGTGTGTGTGTTTTCCCTAAAAAAAATATATTCATTTGAAATCATGATGCTTATGGTTTTGATAAATGATTTTACAATCATAAAAAACAATCATAACATTTGTTGGTTTTCTTCTTAAAGAGTTTTTTCGTTTTCTTTTGAGGGGTTTGGCCATTGACATCCACGATGTTAGTAAACTAAAAAGAGTATTTAAATGAGTATTATGTGTATACATTACTTATTTATAATTTTAAATAAAAATATTTATTAAAGACGCAATGACTTTAATGGTACTACTAAATTAAATAAATTTGTTAAATAGGTCCAATAATTTGTTCTTAACATATGCATTTAAAAAATAAATAAAAAGAAATTGAAAATAGAAAGAATCACATAATCTTAAGATGACGAGACTGATTTTTATCTATTTTATTTCTTATTTTAATCATGAAATCCGTTCGTTATTTAAAAGAGAAATCTTATATAATTGTCGATAGCTAATAGATATCCACTTTTTTCTTTCTTCAACGGGGTCCTTTAATCGGCTGAGGTTCTTTGTTAACTAAAAGATCTCTCATTGAAGATGATCTTAGAGCATAATTATCAGTCGTATCTTTACCAATCCAACATCCACTGTGTCAGAAACATGTGGATATTTGGATTTGAAAGGGAACCAAAACTTTGCCACCGTTCCACCGCAATGCTGCGATGGTTTAGAATAAAAAATATATATAAAGTACAAATAACATATATTTGTCACATTATGATCGATTATTGTGGATTTAGTAGGACCAATTTTAGAGTTTTAGAGTTGTATGAATATTTAAAAAATGTAATTGAATAGTTTAAATAATTGAAAAATGTGAAGTGATACATTTATACTATTCATATGAATGGTATGGATGTGGATGCTCTTATAACTTTGAGTTTGGGTCACTCGTAAAGTATGCTGAAAACGGTGTGTTTTCTTGATTTTTCTTCTTTCGACAAAAATGGGTTTTCTTAACTGGTTGTGATTGAAAGCAGTTTCTGGTACGGTGCAACCACCATGATGGTGAAGTGACGATTTGATGGTTGGATATACATAAGGTTGTGAATGAATGTGATAAAGGAAGTGTCATTTGTTTTGATAGTACGGTACTAGTGTTTCAATTGGTTACCACAATTTTGGACAACCTTGCATTCATTTTCATCCGAGGAATGATATTTGTACAGCCACTTTATTACAATTTTTTGACAACTTTTTTTCTCATACTCACATTATATTTTTATTCTCTCTCTTCCTTTTTCTCTTTCTATTGTTTTGAACCAATGAGAAGAAAGAAAGTGAAAGTTATCGTGAAAGTTGTCCCAGATAGTTTTACATATATCACTACTCTTTTCATTTGAAGAAAAGCTAACCACGTAATTTAAATCTATAATTTCTTTTCATAAATTAAGCACATAATTTACGTTTATAATTTTCCTTAACTTAATTTCAATTTCAAGTAACCGTTTTTTTAATCTATTTTTCATTTCTATTTTGTCTATTTACGTGCATTTTCAAAATTTAAATATAGGATTCGCATGAAAGCATAGATGAAAGACCATATATTTAAATATTGATTGGTCATAAGAAAAGAAAATCATAGATTTGAAACTTAAAATTTCATATGCATATGAACCAAAATGACAAAAATGAAATAAAAAAAAGATAAATGATCAAATTATTATCTGAAATTAAGTTAAATAATTAAAAGTGTAATTTTGTTTTTTTAACAAAAATTATAAATTATTTCCATCTTGTTGTCTTGTTTAGGGAATGAAAAATTAATATTTATTACGAAAGAGATAGAAAAGAATAGGGATAAGAAGAGAAAGAGAAAACAAGTTGTATTATGTTTTCCAATTGTGTGATTTGTGTTACAATGGGATTGGAGACATATTTATAAGAGAATACAATGGACTTATACATGTGATATGGATGACACATTTATATCTTTTTCAGCAAAGACAATTACGAGACGAAGAAACTCAAACAATCTTGTGTATCAGACACTTAAAAGTTTTACTTGGCAATGACTTTAACTTGTAGAATGATCTGGTCGCTTATTTTGTTATACTAGTCTCTAGATTAGCAGTGTTTGAGACTTTATCTTCATATTGAGTTGTTGCAACAACTCTCTTATTGAATAAGAAAACGACAAGTTTCTTATACGTTTAAAATTATAATCTTAAATAAAATACCATGCTCCACTTTATTGATGTAGTGCTAACATTTCCAAATGCTCAGATGATATTGTAATTTCTCTAAGATATAAATTATATGTTTGACTTTCTTCCAATGAAAATTTCATTGAAAATTTCATTGAAAATTTGAAAGTGTGCGCTATGTGAGAAGCTTCTGGCATTCCTATTAGATGATATATGAGTGGGCCGGATGTTGAATGCCAACATATATGGCGACGTTTAACATGGAGAAATTGCAAAATTTCCCCATCTCAGGCTCATCTAAACTGGACCTTAGATTTAATGTAAAATAAAGGAGACAGATGGGATTGTTTTGTCTTTATGACTGGCAACTTGGACAGTTTTTTGGGCACCCAACTATGACATCTTTTAATTTTAAAAATATAAAATATATCTCCAGAAATAAATAAATAAATATGGAACATCTAAAAAAAATGAATTTGAGGTTCTGTTCGTTATTATCAATGCCTAGAACTATTTTATTATCTCTTTCAATATTTCTTTGTTAAAAAATCTTTTACAATTTTTTTTTGTTTTGAAGAATTTCACAAATATTATTATAATGTGTTGATGTTGTGTGCTATTTTTACATAGATGTGCTTCACCCATTATAAAAATAGCTTGCGTCTTGATTTTATTACTCAGTTAAGAAAAACTACAAATGGATTAAAAAAGTTGCAGTTTATAAAATCACTGATCTTATGCTTATTGGTTTTCACCACTATATTTTGGAAGTATTTGAAATGTATCAAACAATTTTTAAAAAAAATTTAATCACCAGATACTCTCCGGTATGAATCGGGGCGTATCGCACACATATCAATGCAAGATACGTATTGGATACAATATTTCAAAGATGCTATAAATCAGAAACATATGTATTGACAGAAGACCTCAACTATTTTTTTTAACATTAATACAATTTAATTTTACGATATATCAATAATTACTTATACATGAATAGAAGGGAAGCGGACAACAAACTGCATCCATACTCCCTAGGCAACAAACTACGTCCCTACTCCCTATACATTTTTTTTGGATGACATAACTAATCCTCGTAAACACAGCATTCATAGACATAAGAGTTAATTATTTTTTCACTTGTTGATTGATTTCACACGATATTTGTTCTATAATTTTGTTTATGTAATTTTTTACAAAAACACCTATAATTATTCACGGATAAAAGGAATTGTTTGAACACCAGCGTGTTAATTATAAGTTCTTTGTTTATTTTATTCTTTATTGAGTCTTGAAGTGAGATATTGAACCGGTAACTTACAAGTGCAAACAAGTAAAAGTAGATTAGCCTAAGATGGGGAAATTTTGTCATTGACCCATGCTAAAACTCGCCAACATATATACATATAATACCAAAAAAATTCACAAAACATAGTGTAGGCATGTGCCGACCAGTTAAGCTTTTAATTGGTTACCAGCAAAGTGTGATTCATTCGTAAGATAGATTGTAGTGAGAAATATAAGTCATCTTGAAAACAATATAACATTGATATTAGTTGATTTTACACACTATACAATGATTGAATACATTAATGGAGGTCGATGTGTTGTACAGGGAATGCAAGTATGAGATCTAGAGTTTGTTGGAGATGGATTGGGAAATTAAAGTCTAACACTCTTGCTTTGAGGGAATAGATGTGCTGATGTTCTAGCCAACATAGGTTGTGAAGGTGGTTATAGTTTGATGTTTTATGAGTAATGTCTTGCTCAAGTTGGTTTATTTTTGTCTGCAGCCAGTGCATGTGTTACTACCCCACGGTTAATTTGAAAAGCGGGCAGTCTTTTGCTTTTTCTTGTACAGTTTTTAGTCGTTGGATTTTTATGTCGATAAAAGAGGAAAAAATTGGTAAGGAGAAAATCGAAGGTTGAGCTTAGCACATGATGTAAAGTAGGAGAGAACCAACAAAAAAGGATCTAATTCATTAATTTGGTTGTAGTTTTTCTTTTTTCGAGCATATGCCCTGTTGTTATAAAAAAGGTATTTGGTTTTTTTGTTACATAAAAAAGTATTTGGTATTCTAATTGATTCATTTTAAACAGTAAATGTTAGTGTTGTTGATTTTTATGTTGTGGTGGAAATCAAACATCTAACCTCCTTATCATTTTTTTTTTTTGGTAGAGGACCTTCTTATCATTTTACTATTTAACTCTTTCACCTAAGATACTAGACAATTATATCTCACCTTTTTTTTTTTTGAATGGCAATTATATCTCACCTATTATGGTATGTTTGGATGAGAATTTTTTAAGGTGGAGGAATATTCTAAATCAACATTCTTTGTTCAAATATTTTAGAAGGGGAGGGGACGAGATATATAGGCATTTTTTGTCCCCCATATTATGATTTTTTTGGAAGGGAGAGAAGGTGGGTTATTAGAATTTTAACTACATGATAAATGATTATATCGTACATATCATATTAGATTTTTAATAAACTATATCATATTGCTATCATGTAATAGGAGAATTATTTGAACACAATTTTAAATCAAAAATATTTGAGCGCATACACAAATGAATTAAATAACATGACTATTTTTTTTCTTTGATTTTTTTTTCATCTATGTTGTCCAAACATCTTTTATTTGAGACCATAATCAAGCAAGACTTGATTGCCCTAAAAAAAGTAAGACTTGATTTCTTCATACGTGACCTCCAAACAAGTCCTAATTGTTTAAGGCTATGTTTGTGAGTTTGAAGGGGAAGGGAGAGGAAGACTTGAGAAAAAAGGAACGAGTAAGTGGAAGAATTAGAGGAAAATGAGAGGGGAGTGCTTTGGGGGTTATCTTTTCTTCATAGCACTAAACCCTCCTCGTTTGGGGGAAATAAAAATTGTATTGGAGGAGGGTTTCAGGGGTTTTTAGAGGGTTTATATGAATTCTTTAAATTTAAGTTATGTTGTTATATTATTTTTAAAATTAAAAATATAGTAATCGTATGCATTAATTTATCATTATCTGCAAAACTACTCTTTTAAATTTTTTGAAAGATTTCTCCATTTCCCACCCCTCAAAGTCTTCTCTTCCCTTCTCCAAACTCGCAAACAAAGCTTAAGGATACACGACATTGTTTTTTGTTTAAGGATACACAACATTGTTTTTATGAGGTTTAAGTGTTGTCGCAATGTTTTGAAGAAGATGGAAGAGAAATGCGTTTTTAAGGGGACACAACATTGATCTCAAGGATTTCAGAGTGTTTAATCAGGTGATTTCAAGGATGAGGAAGATGGAAGAGAAATGTGTTTTTAATTTGATTTTTTTTTACTATGACTACTTTTTTCTTAGTTTAGTCCCATTAATAATTTTCGTTTTTGAACTTGGTCATTTAAACCTAGTGATTGGTTATATGGATAGATACATACACAAATATCAATACATCACAGGTTGCAACGTCAACCTCCGCTAGCCACATGTGTGTTTTTTGTACCAGATGATAACGACAATAACCAATGTCAAAAAGTTTAAAACTTACAAGGTTCCTTTTGCAACAAAAAAAATACCGGAACGAAAGACAAAAACACGTGAACTAAACAAATTAACTATTTAAGCCAAAAAGAAAAGTAAAAAGCTTTAATAAAAGACACTAAATAAAAGTGGAGTTAAAAGAAAGAAAGGAACGGGAAACAACTAGAGCACACAGCCAACACAACATTCCAACTCTCTTAATGGAAAAAATCTGTCCTGAATCATAAGTATTCAAAGAAATGAGCAGTGATGGTGGTATCCAAAGAAATGTGAAAAATCTGTCATGAACCATAAGAAAGGAAGATGGGGTTGAAATCATAAGTCTTAACTATTGTAGTAGATTGCCTTTTTCCCTTAAAAAAAAAATTAGATATTACTTTGACGAAAATTTCTTTGTGCCTCATTTTAAATCTTTTAATCTTAAAAAAAATAAAATAAAATCTTAAATAAATTGCATTAGAAATGTGGTTAAACAATTTTCCTCATACTTAAATAATTCAAGCAAAGCAAAATCACTAAAACAAAATTGTACTAGTAGTATTTTTCCTCTAAAATGTGAAAAATGAAAGAAAGGTAGTACATATCTGACTAAAATTGGAAAGTAATGGAAGAATTTTTTTGTAGTAATTTATAAATGTGGATTCCTTTACAAAAAGAGAAAAGTAAAAAGCTTTAATAAAAGGGCAGTAAATAAAAGAAGTGGAGTTTGGAGAAAGAAAAGAATGGGAAACAACTAAAGTACAACAACCAACACAAACACAAACTAAATCTACTCCTCTTCACACTTCAACTGTGCTTTGGTTGGTTGGTTCGTTCTTGTTCTTCTCATTTTCCGACCAAATCCCTACGAAGTTTCTCTGATTCTCCGGCAATGTCTCTCAACGGTGAATCTACACCGCCGCCACCTGTGATAGGCAAAATCGGACCTTACACTGTTTTCATGACGCCGCCATCAACACCTAAACCCTCTTCTTCTGACCCGGTTGCTCTTCATTCTCCTAAACCCATCATCAATGCTAAGATCGCTCCTCCTCCACCTCAGATTCATACCCCTCTTCCTTCTTCCAAAACCCTTTCCTCCTCCGATGCTTCTGTTTTGGGTTTTTTCCAGAACGCTGTTAACAAGGTTCAAACTGGTAATTGCTTTACTCTTTCTCACTACTTCGTAGTTTAGATTATTTGAATTTTGAAATGAGTTGTTGAAAAGTGTGAGTGAGTCATCTTTTTCTATTTTTAGAATTATTTTTGTTTGATTAACTAAATACGCCTAGCAATTATTTTAATGCATGATTTAGTTTGTTGGGATTTTTTTTATTTTTATTGATTTTTAATTGGGGTACTTTGATTAATTATGTTGTTTATTTTGCTAATTAAATTAAATGGTTGGTTTTACAGCTCACTCAAGTTTGGATGACCATTTGGCTCGTTGGTTTGGGTTGAATCAGTCAAAGTATCAATGGGCTCTTGATGATTATTATGAAACCAAGGGAACGGTGAGATATTAATTCGATATCTAATTAACACAAGAATAAGGATGGTGTTTAATATGCTTATACAATTGGATTAACTTGTAAATGTGTTGATGTGATTTCCTCTGATTTCTATTGTTATGCTGATATATCTTGTGTTTGACTGTTTTTTAGCCTTTCAGAGTGTATGTTTCACTATGCTGCATTGCTTGAACAGTTGTACAATTCATAAAGAACATTTAACTGGTTTAAAAGAAGATATAAGTTCTGTCCTTGTTGTTGGCAAGAATTAAAATTTTGTCTAATCATTGAAGCTGGGATTATTAGAGTTTAGCTATGTTCCAGCGTAAGAGAGGATTAGGATTATGTACAAGTTTTACACTGACTTGTCATTGACATCTGGTATTGTTTGGATAAACAACTTAATTAAACGCTTATCATATGCATGCTTATGTATAAGCTATTTCTATAACAAAAGATAAAATAAAGTCGATCTGTTTTCATACGTGCTATAAACTATTTTCATAAGCTATGATGAACTTGTGAAAATATGCTGAAAACAATTTATAGACATGTCATAAGTTGTTTGCATAGGCTCTCACAAACATGTTTTAAGTCATATTTTGGCATATTGTTTTTCAAAATGGAGTTCCATCGAGCCTAATCTAAAAATTTGACAGTGTGGTGCCTGTGTTGCAGAGTTACTAATTTATCATGGGTGGTCATGATGATCTAAGTAAGCCTTTTAAGTTAAGACTTCCCTTAGGCCACATGCTTTATGTGTAAGTTACCCAAAAAGCTACGACTTAAAGCTGAATAACTTGTGAAATGTGAATTAAGGGCCATTCCCTTGGTTCTTTAAAATCAAGTTAGTGATCATTATCATATTTTTTTTTTGGCTATGAGTTCTGTGTAGTCCAAATTCATCTTTAACAACAAGAGAGATGACAAGGATTAGTGAAGGACAAATTGGAGTCTGATAAATGTTAGTAGATGAAAAGGAGTGTGACGGCGACAATTATTTTTTATGGTTACTTCTAAGCACTTAGGTCCTTTTTGACACCAATTAATCATGGATTCGGATTCCATTATGAAATCTTCTCACAACTTTTCTACGCACTACTCAATCAGTTTTCTATAGCAATGTATAATAACTGGTCTTGTGCAATTGACAATGATATGGAAACTTGGTCATCTAGAAATTTGAATAGTTGTTTTTGTTCTAAGGGTCATATGCACATACATATAGATTATGGTGTGTATTACTTTTATTTATTATAAATTTTGATTTGATTGTAGGAAAAGGGAGACCAAAAAGTGAAAGAAATATCAAGCAAAGTACAGAGTGTTTGATTTGCCTAATGCTGGTGGTAATATTACCTTTGCTTTGCAATACATATTATCTTTGAAATGTATGAGTTCATTTAACATGGCAATTGGTATCGTTATGCAGGATTCAATTAAAAGTGAGATGTGAAGACTCTTGCTTTGAGTATATTTATACCTTCGTATTTACAAATGGAGTAGAAAAAAATTCTCTGATATGTTCAAGAGTTATTTGATCTACAACCATTGATCTTCCGATTTAATGTTTTGTTCTTGTATTGTATTTGTGGTTTCGGTAGTGTTTTAGTTTTCCTTCCTTGGAGCTGTTTTTGTATTCGTATTTGGTTAAGGAAAAATATTGATAGTTGCATTCTCATGATGACAACGTTATCTTCAAAACATTTTGTATGGCTTATGAATTACTATTACTATAATAACATAGGAGAATATCTAAGGGTCTGATTTGGATCATCATCATCTGACAACAAGAGTATTTACCTATCAAATTGCAGAAAAATAAATAAATTGGTGGCCTCATAAGTTTTCAGTACAGCAATGCTATATTTGGATTGAAACTCATAATAATGAGGGGATAAGTTTGTCTTGGGTTCCACTAGCATTAATTCAGAATTAAAAATTAACGGTGACTGGTAGGTTTAAATTTTGACAGAGCAGACTGGTGGTTAAGTAGTTGTTTCACCACTTCATGTCAAGAGGTAATTGCAACGGGACATAAGATAAGGGTATCGTTGACTAATTGTTGTTAAAACACATCAATTTAGAAACTTATGAGAATTGAATGACAAAATTTCCAAGGCATTGTAAGGATCTTGTTGGTAAATAATTTGTAAATTTCTGTTAATGATCTTTGAGTTTTGAGCGTGCAGCGACTTTGGTGTCACATGATCCGATTCACTTAACCTTTATTCTAAAAAACGAAAAGAAAACGAGCTTTCTAACTTTTAAGGTGAGGGGATGGTGTTATAGTGCAAGGTAGAACACTTACAAAATTATTTATATTTATATCTCTCCAAGACCACTAGCGGAGTTTGAATCCGAAACCTCTTGAATTCTAGTTCCGTCTTTTTACGGCTTGGAGTTTTAATTTTTGTATAATTTCATAAGATTTAAAAGTAAAGTATTTTGCTAAAAAAACAATAATGTATATAATTAATATATTGTGTGATATAGTTGAAAGATAAGTAAGCCTTTTAACCATGTGATCGTAGATTTTATTCCATGTCAATGTCAAAGTCTATGAAATGAGATGTCTCAACAGTGATGTTTATTAAAAAGAAGAAACAGCGCCTAAGTATGACCTAAAACACGTTTTAAAATATTCTAAAAATAATTAAATCAATTATAATACTATGTATCTCATTAGCAATTCTTTCCCTAAAAAAAAATCTCATTAGCAATTCCTTCAAGAAAAATACTATGCATCTCACTAATCTCTCTGGATAAAATGAGATAATGAAATTAAATAATGTTTGGTAATAATAAACGAAAATGCCAAATTGCTCAACAAAAAAAAAAAACGAAGATGCCAAAATGAACAGAGTAAAATGTGAGATTTGAGGAGAATTTTAAATATTAATGCTTAAAAAATTGGACCACAAATTAAATTGACGAAATCTCTAAGTTATTGTTCAATTTCAATCAATCGAGTTACAGTATGAAAAAAATAGTTTCATAATAATGAAAAAACATGTGCATAAATTAAGTTATAAGTTCAATCTTCTTTGTTGGTTTTTTTAAATGAGATTTAATCTGACATGTTTAATCTTCTTTGATTTTATTGAATGGAATGTAAAATTGTAATTTTTTTTAAAGGAGGTGTGGGAATGAAATTGTTGAGGTGTAAGTAACATAACATTGTGTGAAAAAATATATATCTGGTAAAGAAAAAAGTGGCGTAAGAGCCCAAACCCTTATATGCTTCAGTGCTTGACGACTACTAAGCGCCTCCATTCTTCTTCTCTTTTTCCAGTTCCGAGCTACAAAACGCTGCGTTTCGTTTCACTGAGCAACCAACGATGAAGGGAGGACAAAGCTACGTCTCATGTCCTCCATCTTTCTCCAACTCCGGCGACCGTCTTTTAGTCGGTTCCGGCAACTCCGTCGCTATCTTCTCCACAACCACTGCCTTACAAGTTTCATCCCTTGACGGCCACACCGACACAGTCACCTCCGTCATCGTTGTCCCCGGTTCCAACATTGTTACCTACTGTTGGACCTCTTCCCTCGACGGCACCATTCGCCATTGGGATTTCTCCCTTCTCAATTGCATCAAAATAATTGACCTAAAACTTCCCATTTTCTCCATGGTACTCTCTCTCTCTAACCATTTTCTTATTTTTATTTTTAATTTATTTTATCATTAATTTTTATCATGAATGAATATTGTAGGTGATACCTTCGTTATTGTCACCGCAAGAAGAAATTGGTGAAAAGAAGCATTTTGCGTATGTGTGTATGCAAACTGAAAATGAGAAAGATAATAGACCTAAACTTTGTTCTGCACAGATTAGGAAGTGTAATTTGACAGATTTTCACAAGCTTTCCACTATTACATTGAAAGAGGTATAACTATTTTCTACTTTTTTTTTTAGGTTTTATTGTGGTTGTGGAGGTTATGAATGATTGTATAATGTGAGGTTTATGTACTTATATTAATAATGTTTCTTGTACTTCCAAGTTATTTGAATTAGTGTGTGTATGGTTCTGCTGTGACAAAGCTTGATTTTGAATGAATTGATTTTGTTTGAAAGTGGTGTATGTTTGGTTACATTTATGTAAAAGTAAGTTAAACAATGAATTTGAGTGTATGTTTGGTTTTGCGGTGACAAAAGGTTGATTTTGAGTGAATTGTTCATGTAAAATTGATTTTGGTTAGTTGACAGTAAAGCGATTATGTTTAGATACATCATGTAAAAGTGAGATTAAAAATCAATTCAAGAATGAGAAGTTCCAAAATTCTAGCTCCAAGTTAGAATCAATTCCTACTTGAGATCAACCAAGCATATCAAAATCAAGTTTACACCTCTAGGATCAATTTTGGCTAATCAAAAAGCCGAAACAAACATAATCTTACTTTTGATCCTATTAAGTTGTCAACATTTATGAGAATATGATTAAAATATTATGTATGATTGTTGTGAAGTGTATGAATGTTTTTTTCAGACTAAAAAGCCTCACCCTTTGATCGTTAGTCCCTGTGGGAAATTTCTGGGCATAAAGGAAAAACGCACACTTCATATATGGAAAGTTCCTAAAGTGGACTCTAATTCTGCTGTCTCAAAGAAGATTGCCCTGCATCATACAAAAACCTTTTCCGTTCTTGCATTCCATCCAACTGAGAGGATTGTAGCTGCAGGCGATGTAACTGGAAGAATTTTAGTTTTTAGAGGATTTGGTGCTAAGAACTTTCAGGAGAATGATGCGCTGTTGAACAGAACATCAATGACTGATGAGGAATGTAAGCCTGGGGTAAGGCAAAATGATGATGCCGAATCATGTTCTACATGGCATTGGCACTCTGATGCAGTGAATCTTTTATCCTTCTCTTCAGATGGAGTCTATTTGTATTCAGGTAAACCATACGCCTGGAATTATTATAAAAAACAATTGAACTGGGCAATGATTGTCCGCGGAGCTAGAACTAGGCTGTTTTGTAATTATTCTTCTGTTTGGTTTGAAATTTTTTCCAGTTATCTTGTATGGACTTTAACTTCCTGTGTCACATGTATTAGAGGCGGCATATCCTATATTATTTGATGGCTCATATGCAACAATATTTGCTCCAATTAGGATTTCATTAATTATTTACTTGGTAGATGTCTTTAGGGTTTCAAGTAACCATTCAAACTGTTTTGAATAATGTGTATATCTTAAACTCTTAGCGGTAACCGAGTCTTTCAAAAAGCAGTTGTGCTAAATGAATATAAGAGAAAGTTGATGGTGGTTTAACTGTCTTATCCTTTTTTGAGCAGAAAATTATTGGCTTTTCAAATATAAAGTTTGTTTGTGCCATCATTTTATAATAGGTGGGAAGGAAGGAGTTCTCGTGCTTTGGCAGCTAGACACCGGAAAGAAGAAATTTTTACCAAGAATTGGATCTCCGCTTCGGTATTTCATAGATTCTCCAGATCCTTCATTTGCCTCGGTGAGGGTTACCTTTATGTAGTCGAATATATGATTGTTAGTCTGTGGGTATGTCCCAACAGCAAACTAGCTCTTTATAATGTTTTAAACTAATCAAGGGTCTGCAGATATCTTGTGCAGATAACCAAATTCATATATTAAAGATCTCTTCTATGGAGATAATGAGGTCTATTTCAGGGATCAAGGTTAGTTCCTTTATTTGGTCTATTCATAATATTGTTTCTGGGATCGGTCATCAGTGTCTTAAAATATATTTGGCATGACATATCATTGATTAGTCTTACAATTTTAAAGTCTCAAATGTCTATTGATCATCATTATAAATTTTCTACTTAATTAGGCATGCAAACTTGATCTTGCAAGAACAATGGGAAAACTGATTTTTATTTATCTATACCTTACATGTTTGTTTTGATAACATGCATAAGAAATGTATTTGTTGAAGGTTTGATAAGAACCTGAAATTCGTTTTTTCCAGCCTCCTTTGTCTTCTCAAGAAATATGTGAAAGTATTTCTAGCCAAGCAGCCTTTGACCGCTCTTCTGGTTTAGTGGCTGTACAAACAGATAATTATGGCATCCAATTCTACAACTTGTTTGCTAATCGTGGACTTTATGAGGTAATATCTTGATGTTCAATGTTCTTTTTGATTATTAATTTGGTGTTTGGTCTGGTATTTCTAGATTAATTCATAATTACTTTTAGGGTCTAGTTAATGATTCAGGGAACTGGTTAAGGAGTATTTATTAAATGTTTCGTAGAAGTCTTGAAAACAGTTGATAAATGATTTGTTTTTTCAATGTAATAAATGTTTTCCTTTTCATTAATTTTCTTTTATTTCCTTACTCTAAAAACACTCTTTGGATTTGCCTTGCCTTTAAACTTTGATAACAACCTTCAAAATTGAACACATGGGTTTTAAAATGCTGAAGTTTGTTGCAGGTTCAAGTATGTGAAAGAAATTATCAACCAGTTGACGAGGTCACGGTATGTGAATTCGCCCATTTTGCTTCTAAATATGATATGTTGATAGTCTTGCACATGAGTATTTGCACATCTTGTCTCAGCTAATTAATCATTTAATTGATTGTTACATTTATTCATCAAATAACGTGGTTGCAGGTTGTAGTGACCATGGTGGAGCTGTCTACTGGTGGCTCTATGATGGGTACCGTAGAAGTCAAGCTACCTGAGGAAGGAATAGGAGGTCTGATTTGTTTGAAATTCTGGGATTTGGATTCAGATACCAAAAGATTTTCAATGTCCACCCTTGTTTATGAACCTCACAGGTGTGTCAACGGATTATTTGAACAAGAATTATAAAAATGTGTGTCATTGTTATATTTGTAGTTTCAGTCTTTCAGATTCCGTACATATTTGTAGATATATTGTGCCTTCAGATATATTAGAAAGTGGTTTTGACACATTTCTGCTTATTAATAGGGATGCTCATATTTCCGCTATTACGTTTCATCCGACCCGTCATATGGCTGTCAGCGCATCTTATGGTGGAGATTTCAAGGTATTTTTAGATACCCTTTTTAGATACTTTTTTGAATGCTTAGGAATTTTTCTGGTGACACTTTTGTCTTTCTTGCTCTCTTTCAGATATGGGTTTGCAGGGAAGAAACTCAGCAGAAAGACCAGACGCGTCAGAATTTTAGTTGGATGTGCCATGCTGTTGGGTCATATAAGTATAAATCCTACTTTAATTGCTACATTTATTATTTTATTTTGTAGGCTATAGATATTCAGTATGTAAGTTTCACCAGCCCCAGTCATCTCTTGACTGTTGGGCTGTAATAAAGTGGTTAACGTACTTGAGCATTTTTTTTTTCCTGTAATAAAAATGTAGGATTAGCGGTGGTTTGAAAGTTCTCTTTTGAATTTCAAGATTTCCTTCATTTTATATACTTTTATTTACTGTCATTTGGCCCCTTGTTGTATCTTCAGTAAGATCAGTCATTTGCATAATTGAATACTTGATTTAATTATGACTTACTGATCATGCTGTTACTTCACCCTTTACAGAAATAAAGCAATGAGAGCTGCTGCTTTTTCAGCTGATGGTTCTGTGCTTGCGGTTGCAGCCGACACTGTTATTACATTGTGGGACCCTGACAAGAATGAGCTCATTGCTGTTGTAGGAGAGACTCCATCGGTGATTTTTTGAACTCTAATCATATCTATTTGTATTTGTGTGTTTGTGCGTTCAAACGTGTTCCATTTCAACAAATAAGACATGCATGCTCCTCACTCAGATATTGCTTGTATGATTAGTTTGTGGAGTCTTCATGAAGATTATGGCTGCTATTGGAGGCAGCAAAGCTTACATTTATTGGATCTTTTTCTTGCAGCATGCATTAAAGCATCAAACACAGGATTATAAAAACAATAAGAAAGAAAGCATGGCATATAAGAAAAAAAATTCTGTTATATTTTTAGAATGCATGCCTATAAGTGTTGCTTTGGGTTCTGTATTTTAGGGTTCCTTAAGTTGTACCTGTACTCATCCCTGTTGGTCTAATTTTTTATTCTTTCAGCCAATTGGGAGGCTTATCTTTGTTGGAAATTCAGAGTATCTTCTTTCCGTATCTTATGGTTCTACACCACAGCTGTCTGTTTGGAGTATGTCAAAGTTAGCTGCATCTTGGTCATATAGGATTCAAATAGAAGGTTAGAAGAAATATCCTTCTCTGCGATTTTTCAATGCTTGTTATGTCAATCAAGTTTTACCCTACCATGTTGATATTTTTTCCTCTCTGTGTTTTTATTGATAAGCATTTTTTTCCACTTCCGTTCTTTGCATTTCACCGTATAGTCCTTGTTTGTAACCTATGACTCATTGAATGGGGTATTATTGATCTGACAAATTTGTTATTCATATTCATGCAGCTGTTTCCTGTGCATTAGATTTATCATATTTTGCTATCATTGCTCTCATTCCCAAATCAAAGGAACGTCTGTTTAAAGGTGATGGAATAATCTTAGTATTCAACGCAATAGATCCTATTCCAGTGGCTTCCTGGTCTGTAACGAAGGTATTGTTTGTTTACAAAACCATCTGTTTCTATAAAATATTAGTGTTTTTAAATGCAACAATCAAGATTGAGAATGATTTTTTAAATGCACATTGCCAGTGCTTTTGAAAGTTGTTTTTTTTGCAAATCTATTTAATGAATTTAGACATTAGGATTTTAGCTTTTCTGTTGCACTTTTATTTCTCCAACGTGTACTATTGTGTTAATTTCTGAGAAGCATGGGCACATTACTTGACACGAGGCTCCAAAAATCTTTATAACACAAGCTTTTCTGTGTTGCATCGTCTTTGGTAAAAAGTCACAAGCTTTTCTTTGTGTTGCATCGTGTTTGGTAAAGAGAAGTTTTTTTTTTTTTTTTAAAATCATAGGTTAAATATTACTGACCTCAACTATATTCATGAGAATTGAGTTGTGAGTCGCTTGGAACTGATAATAGTTCCTCTGTTGAAATAAGAAAAAACACTTAAAAAATAAAAAGGTTTTAAGAAAATAACTGTTGGAATAAAAAAAATAGCAGTTGTTAATAATAAGCAGTGAAGAAATAAGTGCAAGCTAGTATTGTGCATTGTCTTAGAGATAGAAACTTGGTCTATTTGTTTTCATTAAATGTTTGTTTTTATCATTTTCTATTTTTCACTTTTAATTATAAAACTGAATGTATTCACTTTGTTTCCGTTTTGTAAGATTTGTATGAAAACAGCACACTCTTTTTCAATGTTTAATATACAAATTTTTGAAAACATGAAATAAAGTAAAAAAAAAGGTTCAGTTTTGTAATTAAAATTAAAAACAGGAAATGAAAATTGACTAAAACTTCGTTCTGTTCGTTTTTCCTCCACTCTTGGCCATGTTTTGGTATATATGCATACTAGTCTCTAAATGAGTAGAAGTTCATTCTAATCAGATTATTTTGGAGCTGCAACTAGACATATCTTCCAGAATTGTCTTTTAATTTAATTTTTAGCCAGTCTAGTGCCTGTATGAATTCTTTAACTGTGAATGACATTTGTGGTGTTCTGCTTCTGCTCTTTGTCTTACTCTCCTTATTCAGGCCAAGGGAGGGAGCATTGCTTTTATTAAAGGAAAAACTTCACAAACACTGGTTGCATATTTAAATGGAGATCGTGAATATGTTCTCTTTGATCCATATGACAAGGAAGCACATGAGCTTAATATGACTATGCAGGATGATCTTGTTGGGCTTGAAGAAAATGGTGGGTTTACTTTGCTTCTTTTACTGTTTTTTAGATTTGTTTTTAACAATGAGCTAATTGAAAGTTAGTCAATAAAAATGTAAAATACTTGCACTTTTTCTTTCTGTTCTTGCGGTACTTGTTTAAGATTTAGCTTTTCATTTTTCCTCTTCTCCACAATTTCAGGACAATTTGGATATGCATCAATTTATCCAGAGTTACCCGCGTTTGAATTAAAAAGGAACAAGACATCATCAGTTTTCTCTGGTGTATCAAATAGGCCTTGGGAAACCATATTTAGTGGGTCATCACATATGTTGCCACCCCTCACCAAATTGTGTTCTGAATTTATGGAGTCTCTGATGGAGAAAAGGACATCGATGGTAGAATGACATACTACATGCATGGATCCGTTGTTGTAGGATATTTGTTTCTTTGGTACCACTTACACTTAATTCAACAGAGCAGAAAAGTCACAAGGGTTGGGCTTGAAGTTGAGATGTTCCTTATGAGACATGTGTAAACCCTACCTACTAGCTGCTGCAGGTTGGCATGACACTTGATGGGAACTGTTTGTATGGTTAGCATATGTAGAAAGAGTTTGGAAAACTAAAGATTTCAGCTTTAGTTGGTTAGTTAAGACTGCCTAGTGTACAAGAGAGGTCCCCACACTCCAAAAGAATTTTGCTAGTTATTTTTTTAGTTATATATATTCTTAGTTATCCCCTTCTTGGATGAAATTTTTGATAGTAACAAATGTGGTTGACTTCAGTATGTTTTTAAAATGACAAGCTTGCAGTGTAGCAATTTTGTAGGCTTGTGGTACTGTGACTGAGTCTAGACAGTTAGTTGGGAATGCTATGGCAGATACAGTTCGTGTAACAGTATTGTCAATTGTGATTTATATGCCAATTCATTGTTTGTTGCATTCTATACATCTGCTTTCTCTGTTTTTACTCTTACCTAATTTCTCTGTCTATTTTTGGTTGTAATTGGTCCGGTATGATGCATTTCCAGACCTTGTTTTTTTGGAGGAGTCTGCATCACCAAGTTAGATGCAATAGTGAATGAATTAAATCAAACCATATTCTTCTGGTAGCGTACAGGAATTGGTGGATGTGATGATAAAGATGTAGCTACAGAGAGTTACAAAGGGAGGAGAGGACCACCTTAGTGCTATGGCTTTAAGACAGCACACTAATGACTTTGATGTACGAAATCCGCAGCCTATGGCTTCTGTCTGTTTTTTTTACTAATGATTACAAATTTCAACTCAAATACATTTTTCATCTAGTATCAACTACGGTGAAGATAAGCAATTTGCACTGCCATCTCACTCAAAGACCTTTTTTTTTTGTGGAAAAACCTTGAAGTTAGTATTGGAAACAGACCTTGGATATTTTGATATCAAGACTTGATATTAATTCTCACTACCAGAACAACTTTTTGAGTATCAACTAACATAAATGCAGATTTTATAAATTCATCAAATCAATCAACTTGAAGCAATGAACTTGCCGACGGAAAAGTCTACCACTTCGCCTAGTATTTGGTTGAACAATTAATGTGTATATTTTGTGGATAACTATTAAATTGTTTTTGTGTATACCGGGATGCAAACACTTGCATCCAATTGGGAGAATTGCAACTAAAATGTTAGATTTTGTAGTGTCTTTTAATAAATTTATCATTTTTCTATTAAAAAATAAGTATTGTCCCAACTAAAAAATAGTGTAATTTGTGAAAACTTAAATGTTCAACTATGAGAGATAAATTAATGAATGCTTGTTTCATCACATACATAGAAAACAATTATAGTAATTTACAGATATTTCTAATTTCTAAACATTTATTTAATAATAATGATGTCATCATATACTACTAAAATAATAAAATAAATTTAAGGTTTTGTCAAAAATAAAATAAAATTTAACGTCGAATTTCGGTAACGTAAAAATAAAATTTCTCTCTACCTAATCTTGCTTCCACCCATTGAAATTTCAAGACCTCAATGAGTATATGTATTCAATATTAGTTATTTATTTTCTAAAATAAAGTAGTAGTAGTATCCCCGTGAGCTTAACTCAGATATTGCATATCATATGTAGGGACCGGGGTTTGAACCCCGGACACTCCACTTCTCCACAATTTAATTGTGTGAACTCTGGCCACTAGGCTACTTGACCAAAAAAAATAAAAATAAAAATAAAGTAGTAGTAATAATCAATAATATATTTAAAAAATAATAATAAAAACATGTAATAATTTGAATTAGGACTTTTTTACGAGAATTTGAACTTATATTTAGGGCAATCTATTTTTTTTTTTCCAAAGGATTCTTATAAAAGAATACCAGTGTTCTTGTGATTGTTGTGTACAGTTTGACACTTGGAAGATGAATGGATTATACATTGAATTTGTTTTTGGAACATAACTTATTAACTAAGCGGGGTGTATTTTTGTTATATATAATATTCCTTTGGCCTCTCTGTTGCTTGTAACAGGGGAAGTTGCCTAATAAAATGTGCTGATTAAAAAAAAAAAAAAAACTATGCGGGGTAGCTCAAATTTAAGGTCTCAACTCTCATGCGAAGTTATTCAAAACTATTAATAGAAGACAATCACAATAAAATAGTACATTGTCATTGCTGAAAATAATATGATCTAGACCAGAATCTATGTTCCTAAGAATGAATTCATTCCTGAATGCATGAACTGTCAATGGACCACTTTTGTTTATTTAAATCTATCCACTTGTAGTTTATATAGGGACATATGCTATAATATTCATATGGCATGGCAAACCTAAGTTTATTTTCAGTTGATCGATCTACATTTATCATAGACTATTATTTTATTCTGTTTTTTAAATTTGTAAAAGAATAAAATTAACAAAATTTTATTTGCACTTTTCGAAGTATGAGATATTACATTAATCCATTAATTGTTTGTTTTTATAATTAAAAAAATTCTTATTAGTTTAATTAAATCTATTCTTTACTATTTCATATATTTTAAAGATAACTGAGCTTTGTTATTATATAATGTTAATTTTTAGTTTATTATATATTGTATATTATATTTTGCATCAAACATTTTATTTTACCATGACTTTATAATATTAATTTTTTACCATGATCTTTGTCTTGCATGGACATGTCCTTACATAATTTGACGTCACATTTTAACCTAAAATATTAATATGTTAGATAAACGAGTTATCTCACTTATATGTTGATCAACGTTCACTTTTTCAAATGAAAATTTTAACTATACTTATGTGAAAAGTCTAACTCATACATGCTATACCAATACTTTGGTGCATCCTTAACTTGTAGGAGTACAAGTATTGTTTTCAACAGTAAACTTGGAGACATGCACTACTGAATGCCGTGACTAAAAACAAACGTACTAGAAGGGGTAACCAAAACAAAAGGATTCTTTAAACCTCAATGATATTAGTATATATCAATTATCAAACTTTGTATGTCCTTGGATTTAGTTCTTATTTTAGGAGTATGCATTTAAAAAGAGTACATGTGAACCCCCAATTGATATTTACGGTATTAATTAATGTCATATGCTTACAGAAGTACATGACAGCTCTAACGGGCCTTGCAATTTCCAAACGAGGAATTATGATTAACATATTGCATATGGCAACTTGCATGACAGCCAACATATACATAAAACTTGTTTCTGCAATATTGTTATTTTTGTGATATACTTGAAATTGAATGCAATAATAGTTGCAGAAGGTGACTAAGCCATATGAGCTAATGGTTATTTTCCACATATAATAACTGGAATGACATTTGAGATTTGTTTTTAGCTAGACTAGATTTCCGAAACACTTGCCTTGTGATTTTTTTCCCGGAGAACTAAAAGCGATTTGAAACACATAAATTTGATATTGACGGTTTTAGTGATTTCGATTGCATTTGACTTTGTTTGTAAGATAACATTTGTACTTATTTTTTTTACTCAAAACCTGATATTTATTCTCAAATTTATTGTTCGAATCAATTTTATGTGAATGGTTTGAATGCATCTAAGAATAAATCACCTCAATTCAATTCACTTTTGACTAAAATCAAATTTACAAGATCAATTCATTCGGATTAAATATTTTTACTGTCGAACCAAACACACAATATGTGTATGTTTTGCCCTGAGTTGGTAGTGTATTCTCGTATCCTAGAAGCTTTCGTTGTGATATTTCAAAAGCTTCATATTATACATTCACTTGACCACGCATTGACAACTCAATCCAACGCATACACAATTATAAGTTAAGTGTATATTTGATTTATTTTTTAAAGTGTAAAAAATGATTTAGGGGTGTAAAATTGATTATGTTGGATTCTACTTTGGGAGGAGGTGAAATTTATTCTAGAGGTAGAAAATTGATTTTCACATATTTAGATGTTATTGAAGATTCTAACTAAATCTATAATAATTTAGAGGCATTACTTATACAATTGATTTTCCGCCTTGAATTTATCGTTGAACCCACTTTTATATGAATGAATTTATCCAAACATTAATTACCTTGCATTAACTTTATTTTGATGATAATGAATTTTATAGAATAATTTCAATTTAAAGTTAATTTTTATCATAACAAAACAAAACAAAAGCACGCACATATTTAGATAATGAGATGTTCTCGATCTCAAATATAATTAATTTAGCCTAAAAAATTGAAACTACTATTTAAAGGTTTTACCTTTACAATTGACTTTTTAGTTTGATTTTATTGTTCAACTTATTTTTTATGAACGAAACCGAACATAATTCTTTTACCTTCAACTGACTTAAATCAAAATTAATTCACTAGTTTTTTCGTCACCACATCCAAATTATTATATTACTAGAATTACTGTAAAATTAGCTTGAAAAATGAGACACCATTTCATTATGAACGCTTTAAAGAAAACATCTACGAATTTCTTATTATTATTCGTCAAATTTGCATAAAGGAGGGGACCTTTTATGCACACAATTTTCTCTGCCTTGTTTGACATAAAAGAGTTTGTATATCCCGTGATCAGTAATTTGCACGCGAAAACAACCATGCATTGTCATTTTCCTCTTGTGTTGCCGACATAATATGGATTGGAGTTCAATTATATGATCATAAATTCACATCACATCCACAAGCACACATACACACACTCAAAAACAAAAACAAAAATCAATTATAGAGATTGATTAGATAGGAGTAACATTGTACCACAACAGAACCCTTCAATTGTATAGAATAAACTATCAATTTAGTTTTTAAACTATTATTTCCTCTCTAATTTAGTCTATAAACTATAAAAAAAAAATTAAGAAACTAAACTATCCCATTCAAATTTGCACCGAGAAAAATCAAATCTAAAATCTTAAAGATGAGCACAATCAAAATTTCAAACTAACACCTCCCGTCAACTCATATATGAAAATATAATAAGTTGTCCTTAAAATATAAAAAATATGTCAATTTAATCTCTAAAATCTTAATAACAAGAACCAAATTGATAGGTTTTATATATTAAAGAGTGACTATTAAATATGTCCACACTAATTAAGAAAGCCAAAAGTAAATTGATAGGTTTTATATATTAAGCGAGAGAGACACCACACTTTCACCCAAAACTTGAAGGTAATGAGTTTATGGATCCTCTTACTTATAAGGTGTTCAACCTTTACTTTTAGCTCATCTTAGAAAATCAGAGCAAATGGGCTAAACGTCCAGGACCAATAGTAGACTTAGACGTCACATCTCCATCCAAAACCTTAAGACATCGGGTATATGAATCGCTTCTCTTATATATCCAACATTTTCTCCATGAGTTTCCTCTCTTATATATCCAACATTTTCTCCGTTCTTAGTCGATGTGGGTCATAATCACTCACACAACCCGCCACTAAAAAGTTGAATGCAAACATTTTGTTATGCAAAATTTTTATATTTATTTTAATATTCTGAGAGCACTTATTGACATTTTTTTTCTTTATAGTTTTGAGATTAATAAATTGAAGATGAGTTGATAGTTTATAGGCCAAATCGACACTTTATTCATTTTTATCCTCAAAATTAAGACATGTATATACATACATATGTAACTGAATGCGCCTAACTACTTTATCCTAATTAATTACTTTCAATTGAATCAATTAAAGACATTGAAAATGAACTGTCATATTCATATTCGAGATCCTCAAAACCCCAGAACTCTTCCTCTTGTTCTTCTTCTTCCTCTGGCATTTTCCACTTCTCTTTATCCATCTCTCCCTCCTCCATTATCTCTAATACCTGTCATCAATTGAACATAAACTAACAATTAAGTAACTGTTATTGTTGCATAATATTAAGGTGTGACATGAAATCGAATAGAACCTACACATTTAATAAATTAACTTGTCTTCTAGTGTCTTTTAAATTATATACACATTTTGTTTGTGTGTGAGACTGCCATATATATTAGCATGTGTCCTATTATAATAAAAGTCAAGATTAGGTAAGACACAACATCAACTGATTAGTCAATTTGTATGAGAGAAAAACGCTGCCACTAAATGGCATTAAGAAAATTCGAACAAGTCTTAATTCATGCATAAGAAAGTTATGAAAAGAGAAGAAGTTATAAGCAAAACCGTCATATTTTAATAAAAGATAACATACGAAAAATATATTCTGCTATTATATTTAAAAAATTTGATTGTCTGAAGCATTGAAATTGATGTTATTGTGTATAGTTTATTGGTAACTTGGCAAACTGTCTAAATAAAAGGCATTAATTGGACAAGTGAACACGCCATGCCAATTTAGATAATGTGACAAATTGACGAAGTTTACGAAGATATGAAAAAATTATATGTCACGGATACAAAACAATTTGTTTATTTTTTTACAAATACCAACGACCTAATTAGAAGAAAAAAAATTATATCCACGAAACCACATAAGCAAAGTAAGCTCTTCCTATGAAAGCATTGATCTGTTTATGTGTTAATACCGCAAATTTCGTAGTATATATGAGTTTACTTTTTTGCTTATAGAAAAGTATATATACTTTTTATTTACGTTAAAAGTATAGTATATACTGAAAAATGTATATGTGGGCTCATGTAGAGATAAAGTTAAATATATAAAATTTCACCAATCAACGGGATAAATTAAGAAAATGCCAAGTGGAAGAGTCCTAATCTGTTCTACGTATCCATTGACTGGATGCAATTTTCATTTACATCAAATGTAAATGAACATTGTGTACCTCCTTTTCATGTACGTCATCTTATCATGCAAATATTAGACTAGTGTGCACTCTTAAAGATTTACTTGTTAGAATACTATTCATAATTCAAATAGAGATAGCCTTTTAATTCGAAATAGATTGAGTCTTCCTAATTTTAAGTTTAACTAGTTTTTATTTTTTTCTGGGTGTAAGGGTGTTGATGTTATTGTGTTCTATAGTTTATATGCAAATTTTGTGATAAATTGAGGTGTCCACCTAGTTGAAATCTTTACTCTTTTTGTGATACATGTAGATACCTTTTTCAAGTTCTAAAATAAAGAGTAAAATTTGTGAAATTCTTTGGAAAAATTATGCACAAATTCGATGAAGTGATATAAAAATTTATTATGAGAGAATACACCTCGCTTTACTTGTCTTGTGCATTACCGTGGTAGTTTGTACCAGTTTTTACTATTTTTATGTTCTAAAATGATGACCAAAATGAAGTTGGTGATTAGTTCCTTCTTTGGGAAGAAAGAAATTAATGGATGGGGAAGGAGTGGATGAACTATATTTCGAGGCACGAAGTTCTTCTGTTACGTAGCAATGAGAACTTGATATTTAACTTTATTGGGAAACCTATAATAATGTATTAATTTATATATTTTTATTTAATTAACTGAATTAGTAACTTATTATGTTGTATTTGAATTAAGTTAAATTGATTTATTGTAATTTTTATACTTTTTGAGTATTTTTTCACTTGATTATCTTATAATTTCAATCAATATTATTTTTTATTAATTAATTAATCACAGATAATATCAGTTTATGACATTTAAAACCTAAATATTCAACTTGTAATAAAAAAACATATTAGGAATAAACCATATTTAAGTTAACTAGATAAACTTAATCACTGTTCTTTGTGATAAAAAAAATCTTAATAATTGTTCAAATTGGCCAAAAACAACACTGCCACATGTTATGTAGATATTTCTTTATAAAAATATGTATAAAAAACTTAAGTATTTTATCCAAACCCTACACAATGTCTAGATGGGCTCCATGAATGACTTGGTGTTTTTGTCATACGAAAAGAATAAAATCAAGCCAACCATATTAATAAATGGACATATTATTTGAAGAAGTAATCTTGATGGCATTTGAAGAAGTATTATTATTAATCTAAGACAAAAAGAAAGTATACCTCAGTCATGGAGGGTCGCCAAGTAGAAGATGCCCGGATGCATAGAGAGGCAGCAAAGGCAAGTCTCTTTAACTCTGTTACATCATAAGCTCCTTCAAGCCTTGCATCTACCAGCTCTTCTATATCACCTTTGTTCAAAATTGGTTTAGCCTACATTCCAAAAATGAAATTATCGAGGCTCATATAAAATTATTAAGCAAAGTTATTAAACATCAATGTAAAAAACATCACTACCCAATCATCCAAATGGGTTTGTGGACTTAGCTACTCACGATCTCTATGAGTCAACCACATCAGTGGTTATTGGATTAACATTCAACGATATAGATTTCAATTGAAATTTTGATTTTTTAAAAAATTTGGATCGTCAAATCTTTTGATCCAACGATTATTAATGTGAGTCGATTCAAGGAAATGTGACTATACACCACCTAGATGACCAAAAAATCATGAAATAAAGTAGTAATTAAACTAATGAATGTAAAAAAACAACACTAGTATGGCCTAGTACTAGAAGAAACCAAAAAAGACATTTACAATGAGAAAAAAACAATGAAAAGTGGGGCAAGTCTACTCTACTCTACTTACCCAGCTATGTAAACTTTGGTGAGACACATCCACAGGTTTCCTACCAGAAATGACTTCTAGCAAGAACACACCAAAAGCAAATACATCTGTTTTCTCATCCACAACTCCATGCAAGTAGTATTCTGGTGCCAAATGTCTACAAAACATAAACCATTCCAATTTTTAATTAAACCCTTATTATTTTTATAAAGAAATAAAAAAAATGAATATTAACATGAATAGTTTTTGAAAAGAAAAGAAAAGAAATACCCAAATGTCCCTTCTATTGGAGCAATTGAGTGATGAGTCCATTGTGATGGAAGCCATTTTGCTAGTCCAAAATCAGATATCTAACACAATCAAAACACAAAACTTCCATTAAAAATAACACACAAACAAAGAATATAGCATTTGAAACATTGAAGATTATAAGAACCTGTGGTTCAAAATCTTTTGTCAATAAAATGTTTGATGCCTTGATATCTCTATGAATTATTCTCCTCTTGCAACCTTTGTGCAAGTAGTGTAGTCCACGCGCTGTCCCAAGAACTATTTTATGTCTTGTTTTCCAATCTAAAGGAGCCAACTTTTCATCTACAATATAACAAGATTTTCATATGCTATTAACAACCCTTTTTATCATTTCATGTTTTGATACTAAAACAACATTTTCTATGAGAAATAAGGTAAAAAAGGTTTATGTAGTTACCATGAAGAATAGATGAAACAGAACCAGTTGTGGATAGTTCAAAAACAAAGTAAAGTCCATTGTCAATACAACATCCTAGAAGAGACAAAACATTGGAATGACGAACATGACCAATTGTTCCAATCTCAGTCAAAAACTCTTTCTCCTTTCTTTCATCCTTTGAAGCTCTTGTTAATCTCTTCACAGCAATTTCTTCACCATTTTTCAATGTTCCTTTGTAAACCTCAGCATAACCACCTTTTCCAACCATATTTTCTAAAACAAAAAAATAAAAAGCTTTTATTCCCAAATAATTGCATTAATATTATACTATAAACTTTTTCAGAAAAAAACAAACAAGGCTTAATCACCTGAGTTGAAGCCATTGGTAGCATCAAACAACTCTTCATAAGAGAAACATTTCCATGTTGGTCTTTGACAAGGTTCTTCTTCATATGGAAGAATCTTCAAGTTCTTTTCGTTTTCTTCACCTTTGGGACTCAGAACTGGTTCCCCTAAACCACGTTTGGTAAATGAGAAGAGCCTCTTGAAGCTGCCTGTTCTAATATACCTCATCACAATGAATATCAAACAGAGTACTCAGTTTCATGCAAAACAGAACAAAACAGAGGACAGTGAAATAGATAACTCTGTGTCTGTGTTTGAGTCTACAAACATAGAGACAAAGCCAAGACTGTGTTTGGTTTCAAGGTGTAGCTTGAAGAAGAACCATGTTATGTATATGTGTATAGTACTATAGGGGTCTGAGAGAGAGAGAGAGAGAGAGAGAGAGAGAGAGAGAGAGAGAGAGAGAGAGAGAGAGAGAGATTGAGATTAAATGCCTTGTCTGTTGAAAATGTACAAGATTTTAGAGTTATTACAAATAGCAATGAAACTTAGACGTGTGTGAGGAGAAAGCAGAAAAATGAATTAAAGTGGCGTGGCTATGGTTAGAATGGGGTGACCCTATTTTTAAATGGGTTTGAATTTGGTTAATTCAATGTATGTTTAGGTCACGGTAGTTGTGTATGCTTCAAAAAGAAAATACTTATGTAGCTCTTAGAAAATATAATTTGTGTATTTTTGAGAAATTTACTACGATGTCAAACATAAAGTCACATGAATTGCTATTTTTTTCTTACAATTATATGTAATCGGGAAAATTCAGTTGATTTGAATTAAGAATTTAAACTTAAAAATAATAATCTACCTCATTACTACTATTATATGTAATTGTATTTGTAGCAATAGTTGCTATCCATGCCATCTCAATATCTTGGTCCATAGAGAGATGCGTGTTCCGTGACTATTTTTTTGAATTAGTGATGTAACGGAATATTTTGTTAATATTAGTAAAATTTAAATTCGTGGTTTTTTTTTTGTTTCTTTATCATTTTGAGGTTCAATGGTAAAAAAAAAATCCTTGTTTTTAGATGACACAAGGAAAAATACTAGATGGAAGCTTATTATATGTGAGTTTACGATGGTGATGCTATCGGTACTTGTAGATGTAATTAGTGATACCCCAATTTTGGTAATGGTTCAGGTAAACTACTTTGCATTTATGAAAGAAAATGAACTTTAGCGAAAAAGTTGCTACTATATCTTTCAATGGCATCTATTCATATGAAAGACTACAGATCAGATATTTTAATTTGTATTACTAGGGTGACATACCATTTGGTGATATTAGTGACATTGTTCATACCTCTCTTTTAATCAATTATTATCTCTCATTTAAATAATTTATTTTAATCATTAATTCATCATTTTCTACCTCTCTTTTAATCAATTATTATCTCTCATTTAAATAATCATTTTCTGTCATCTAAAATACACCAATGTCACTCAAAAACTAGGTCACTAAATGATACCCTATTTTAATGCATGGTGAGGTTAGTTATTCAAGGTTAAAAAGGAAAATCCCTATAAAAAAAAAGTTAAAAAGGAAAAACGAGTAGACCACCAAATTGGTCATTGTTTTTGTAAGTCACTTTTAAATTAATCTCTGACTTTATTAATATTCCTAAATAGTCATTGTCAAAAAATTCAGTTAAGTCACTTGACATTTGACAAAAACATAGAGACAAAAATTTAATTGAGAAACTTTTGATAATATTTCAAAATAGTTCACGTCTTTGTCAAAAGTTTCTTAATTAAATGTCTCGTCATATGACAAAAACATAGAGACATGGATCTAATTGATAAACATTTGATAGAGACATGAACTGTTTTGAAATATTAATAAAGTCAAAAACTAATTTGAGAGTGACTTACAAAGATAGAGACAAAATTAATGGTTCACACGAAAAAAAACATAGTGAGATTCCGAGATTAGTCCACAACATGGTTAGATAATTTTTTTTTCTTCTGAAACAACAATTATGAGCATAGCTGGCTTTTATTATGTTGAGGATGGAGATCGAATCTTTTACCTCTTTAATTAAACAATCTAAGTTATGATAATCACTTTTTCTGAAACAACATTGTTGATTTTTAAGAATAATTTGTGTCAATTTTTTTTTTTAGAACGGCAGCTATGCTCATATTTGTTGTTTTAGAAAGAAGGAAAAAAAAAACAAACAAGAGTATGTATTACAAGCACCTGAAAAATGAAGTGAAATCGAATCCTATACGTGCGTCACCCGTGCGAGCCCTTCATGGATCGCGTACGGTGCGAGACCAATTTCTTTTTTTTTGTCTCAAAATGAATGTGGGTAGTGCAAAATGAACGTGGGTAACCACACAATTTCATGTAATTTTTTTATTTACAATATTTAAAACCGTAAACCTTTCTAAAATTTAATTTCCTTTTATATTCAACTGTACTCTCCCTTTAATTTATATTAAGTCATGCATGTAATGTATTTTTTTTATTTACAATTTTTAAATATGATTCACACCTTGGCAATCATTTTACTCTCTTCGGTCCTTATTATAAGAAACACTTGACTTTTTAGGTCTATTGTGCAAGTGATATATCTAGTCTATATTTTCAACAAGATACATTAATTATTCAATGAATCTAAAAAATCAATAGTTTCTTATGACCGGAGGGAGTATTTTGTAGAGTTAAACGCAAAAAACTTATTAGTACCAATTTTAGCAACTCAGTATATTTAATACCTTTTTTGGTCCTTTAAGTTGACAAAAAAAAAACAGGTTAATCGTTTAAGTTTTAAATAAGTTATTTAAGTTACAAACAAGTCCTTTAAATTGTTAATTTAATGCACCTATTTAAAGTTTTTTAACTTTTTACGTTTTAAATAGGTCCTAAAAATGATAACGATGTATTAAATTAACAATTTAAAAGACTTATTTGAAACTTGAAAAACTTAAAGACTTAACCCTGTATTTTTGTCAAACTTAAAGGGTCAAAAGAGATACATAGCCTATTAATATCCATTCATATCAATTTAACATCTTATAACCTAACATTTCCTTATAATTTTTTTTTCTTTAATATAATTTACGTGCATAGTGCAAATCAACAACTCACCTCAGTTTTTTTCTTTTTTGATAAAACCTCACTTTGTAAATAAAAAAAAATTGAAGAAGCAAAAATGGTTTTATCATACTAAAGAGGATAAGACGTACTAAAGAGGATGCTCAAAAATACAAAGTTCCTGACAAACAAATACAAAGATAGACAGTCAGCTCATATCCAAACAAACTAACGGGTCCGACCAATACTACCACTGCTCACTTTATATAAATTAAAGGGAGCACAATTGAATATAAAAGGAAATTAAATTTTAGAAAGGTTTAACGTTTTAAAAATTGTAAATAAAATATACTATATTAAAATAATTCATTCATGGTAAAGGGAGTACAATTGAATTTAATTTTAAAGATTTAATGAAAATTATAAAAAAAATCATTTTGATGTTTTATCAATTGTAACCAAAAACTCAAAATCCATTGTAATCTATACTATATATAATGAAAACTACCCCTTTCAGCTCTTTTGGACTTATTCTTTTCAAAAATGACCTCAATTTTCAATACAAATAACACATGTAACAAATAGATAAGAATAAATTTAAATATTAAAAAAATGTAACAAACACGATATGAATATATCTACATATATGTCTGTTTTTTTCCTTTATCATTTAAAAAATGTAACAAACTAGATGAGTATATTTATATTTACTTTTTCATTATCCCAATTATACCCTTAAACAACTTTTTATATAATAAAGATTGGTGTTGGTTTCTTTAAAAAAACAAATTTAGATTATATTTTTTTTTATATTTGTGGTGTCATTGAAATAGATAATCATTATTAGTTTGATTTGTTATAACATGAAACAACAAACATTTATATTAAAGGTATATAAATGTTTAAATAATATGATTTCTAAATTCAATTGTATTTTTTAAAATCAATATATGGAAGGTCCAGGATTCGAACCTCAGACACCACCAAAAAGTAATTCAAAAGATCACAACCATTCACTAGATTAAAGGTATATCTAATGGGTCAAATTCATTATTTTACAACAAAAAAAAATTAAGGTCATGCACGGGTACATGACCCATTAAGTTCTCGTACCGTAGCCAGAGCCGTGAAAAATGTATAGGTACACCATCGATTTTATATTTTTGTTCTTTCTAATTTGGGTTAATAGGTCTTTACCCCCCTGTAATATAGGTCATTTCTGGTTTTCCCCCCTGTAAAATATTTTTTTTGATTTACGCCCCTGTAAAATATTTTTGTTTTGATTTACCCCCCTAATAGGCCAAACAAAAACCAATTTTATTTTATTTTTTAATAAATTTTCGT
>Ga0228710_1000496_pt1 | contig 50175 bp, 27 predicted proteins | sample MedpolnodulmetaG_FD_177995 | JGI IMG/M metagenome (GOLD analysis project Ga0228710, IMG submission 177995) | Root nodule microbial communities from Medicago polymorpha collected in Santa Monica, California, United States - pink nodules | ecosystem: Host-associated > Plants > Roots > Nodule... | reverse complement strand
TCTCTGAGCAACATTCTGATCTAACTTTCTGACCTCAGTGTTAGATCATGAATTCAAATGTCCTTTGATTTCTTGAATCTTGGTATGATTTAAACCTTGTTCCTGTCTTAGTAAAACACTCAAGAGCGCAAGTTAAATACCAAGGAATTAATCAAAGTCCATTAATTTTTTAATAATAATGGTTTATCATCTTTAAAACTAATTAGGGATTTTGCCTCAACAATCTCCCCCTTTTTGAAGATGATAAACCTATGATTTAGGATTAAGGATTTTGATTATATATCTGAAGAATATCAGAGCTTGAAAATTTATTTTAATGCTCCCCCTCATTTTTATAATCCATTAAATTATTAAGAATATTTCTCCTTTTCAAATTCTTAAATTTGTAATTTAATTTTCAAACTCTTAAAATCGTAGTTGAGTTTTTGTTTTTTTTTTCCCCTTATGTATTAACCTTTTGGTTCTTAGATGTAAGAGTCGTGGTAATTTGAAATTTGGTTGTGAAATAAATATATTTTGATAAAAATTATTTCACTCAAAACTAAACTCGAGTTTTTATTGGTTAATTTAATTTTTGTTTTGAAAGTAGTAACATTGTCTCTCTCGTATTTGATTGTCTTTTTTTGTTTGTAATAATGAAAAAAAACCATCAAAAAAAGTTAATAAAAATCTAAATTTCCCTTTAAAAAATCTAAATTTATTATTTATTTTTATTTTCACAATAAAATTTAACAAAAGATAATAAAAACACATTTTTTTTATGATTATGCAGATAACTTAATATTAAAAAATAAAATAAGTTGTCTTGGTGAACATACATATTATATGTCGAATTTCGAATCAAAACACTTCACTTATTTATTTTAGGTTAAATTACACCATGTATCCTTTAAGTTTTAAGTTTGTAATAGATTGGTTTTTAAGTTATTTTGGTTGTCCTTTAAGTTTGAGGTTTGTAAAAGGTTGGTCCTTAAGTCCTTTAGGTTTGCAAAAGCTTTCAATTTAGTCCTTCAGCTACATCATCGTTTTGGTTAACTGAAAGACTAAATTGAAAACGTTTACAAACCTAAAGGACTTACGTGTGACCAACATAACTTAAATGACCAACTTTTTACAAACCTCAAACTCAAAGGGCTTAATTTAGCCTTTATTTTAAAAGAAAAGAGAAGGTGAATTGAAAAGAAAAAAAATGTTGAATTAAAGAAATGAATGAAATTGAAATCTCATGAAAAAAGAGAATTCTCTCTCCACAGATGAATCCAATTCCATAAATTCTCTCTCTACACATGCAATTCCTTGAATTTCTTCACTCTCCATTGCTACCAATATCTATCCATTCATCAATGTCTCTTTCTGCTAAACTTCAACCTCATTTCAATTCCACACCCCTCTCTCATCAGGTATTCCCAATCCCTCTTTTCTCCTTCAATTTTCACTCTTTTCTTTCATTCCATCACAAATTTATAACCTTTTTCATTTTTTGCTGTCTGGGTATGTCTCAAGTTTGTGTTACAACGCTTCAATTGCTTCTCAAAGACAAAATGTAGTACCCTTTTCATGCACAATCATTTGCCTCAGCTTAAGAGTAATAATACCAATTTGTTCCTCACTCTTCATACAAGGCTTTGCTCAAGCAACACCAATGACAATGTAAGTAATTATTGTACTTTTCTATTGAACTGCATGTGGTAATTTTTTGTTTTTATGTTTAGAATTAAATAAGAGTAAACTAAACAACGATTTTGGTCTCTAAATGTGTGAGGTGCTAAGATTGTAACCTTTGAATGTATCGAAATTGCAAACACATTTTAGTTAATCATTTTAGTATTTGAATGTGTCTTTTCTTAGTTATTTTGGTCGTTAAATTTGTTTTTCATTCGTCAATTGAGTCCATAAAATTACAAGCAAAACAGATATTTTGAGCATTTTTGCAATTTTGATACATTCAATGACTATAATAAAAGCGCCTCACACATTCAGAGACCAAAATGACTGTTTACTCAAATTAAACATGTTTTTAGTTCGGCAAACAACTATTTTGGTAATCGAATGTGTGTGACATTGTCACTATAGTCCCTGTATTGACATTGTAAACACACCACTACTGCCACTTTTGTTTATATTATGAACTAAATTGACCGAGAAAAAACACATTTCAAAACTAAATTGACTACCTAAAAACATATTTATGGACCGAAATGACTAATAAAAGAGTCATTTGTGGATGTGTTTGCAATTTCGATACATTCAGGGACCAATGTCACAGCCAGTTACAATTCTAGGGACCGAAATGGTGGTTTGCCCGTTTTTAGTTTGTATGAATTTAAATTTTTGTTTTTAGTCCCTGTACTCAATTTTTAGTCTAAAATCTCTAAAGAGCACTGAAAGCATGCAGTATATGTAATTTGTATGACAGAAAATTCTATATAGGGACTAGAAACAAAATTTAAGATAATTATAGGGACTTGGAAAATATTGAACCCTTATTTTTATGTTGATTTCTTTCCTATCTATCCTTAGTTGCTAACAAAATGGAACTCATATTGTAAGGTGTAGTGAAAGCTTACCTTGAATGACATTGTAAAGAAATGTAGCAAAAAACTAGGGTAGTGTTATGCTAGTTCCTTTCATTCTTAACTATGGCTTTGAATTGGATTAAGTATAGTTATTTGGAGTTTGGGTCCAGTTGTTACTGTTTTACCAACATAATGTGACTCAGTTTTTAAGCTAGTTTAAGTTAAGCTCTTAATAGTAAAACGTGAAGGTTAAAAAGCCTCAATTGTGAACATCCTAACCTGGAGCTGGCATAGGTTCAAATGAATCGTTGCTAGACCATGCAAGTTCACTACTTCTGTGGTCATTTTGCTTGATTTTCCCAACAGCACACAGATTTTAAATATTAGAAAAGTTTTCTTTGGAACATTTAAGCTCAAGTTCCCTGGACTTACTTTGGAACTAGTTGCTTAGTTAAATCTTAACTTTGAAGGCAATCACAGAATTGTTTGGTACTAACTGAGATATTAGGAAAACAGGGAAAGTTTCCTATGTATTACACAAAGTTATTGTTTGAGAGTCTCACATTCGGTGAGATATGGCCTGACCTGAAAAAGTATTTATATAGCTGATGTCTCACATTCTAAGAGTTATTGTGAAAAATAGATAGCTTATTCTTCCAACTATCAACTGATGTTAATGTTGAAGTAGGCAGATTAATGACTAGAACTGTAGTGAAGCCATGCCAGAGCATTCGTTTACTTAACTTTATTTTCTTTTAGTGAAATTGGACCACCACTGCTTAATGTAAAGTAACTTCCATTTCAGTTTTTTAATTTTTTTCAACTTTTGATTTTACATATGCAAGAGATGGTGTCGGTGCTTAGTGAACATATGTGACAATGACACAATACATGCTTTTTTCAAATGATATAGTTTTAGTTGGAAAGTTGAGAGGAGATATAATGGAAAGTTAGAAAAATGGGGACAAGCTTTAGAACTACACGACTTCTATCTAAAGTTGAGAGTAAATGGTGTATGTGAATTGTAAAATTAGCAAGAAACACACAACATATCTTGGATGTGAAAACTGGAACATACAATACCACAAATCTCACTTTAAAATGCCTTGGTTCTGTCGTACAAAAAGACAAGGATATAAAGGGAAATGTTTATCGTAGGATCCAACCAGGGTGGATGAAATAGAGGAATGTTTCAAGTGGTATTTGCAATAGAAAAGCATCACTCAAGTGTAAACAAAATTACGACACAGCTATAAGACATAAAATGTTGTATGAGACTGAATGTTAGGCATTAAAAACTAAACAACAGCTCCTTCAAAAAAAAAAACTAAACAACAGTGTAAACTTAGTATCGCAAAGATGAGAATGTCAGGTAGGATACGTTGTCACAAGATCTAATAGGGTTAGGAATGCAATTTTTAGAGATAAAATAGGGATAGCTCTCACTGCAAAAAAGATGTTAGAATCTTGACTTAGGGGTCTAGACGTATGGGGAAGATGGTAAGGAGGGTTGACATTGAGAATAGTCCTATAGTAAAAGGCTTAGTCCCATGGAGAAAATCCATGTAAAACTGTAAGTCTAATCATTAAGAAAGATTTAGACGTACACAGTATGTCTTTTAATTAATGTGTAATAGGGAATTAAGGAGTTATCTAATCCATTATTCAACTCCATCTAATTGGATAAGGCTTAGTTACTGTTGTTGTAATGACAGTTGGTTTTACATGTGATTTTGTTTGAAAAAATTGGCAAAGTTTTAATTCTTTTTTCTTTCTTCAGTAGTTATATATAATGGTAAAAATGGAAGGCCATAAGAATTGATGCTATGAAGCATTGACACAGACATGGACAGTGAACTGTGAACATGATTACCCACACGTTAACACCGTAATATTTTGAGAAAATATAACAATTGAGTGTAATATCATGGGTCGGTGTCTTGTCAATGTTGGACACTGACGCGTGTCGGGCACCGGACACATCTTCAATCTGAATTGTCAAAGTTACATATATAAGATGTGTTATAGAGGCGAGGTTGGCTATGAAGTCAAAATATGTTTGATCCTTCAAAATTTCTACTTATTGTTGAGAAAACCGGGGAATGACAACCCTTAATTTATTTTATGTTTTAACACTTTCTTCCCTTTGTTCCTCATATTTTTTAGCTGTTGTTTAGGTCAGGCATATGAGCTATCAGATTCAAGCAGCCATGAAGGTATGTGATTTGTTCTATTTTCTAGAAGTGTGAAGTAAGTGGGTTCTGTTTACTTAAGTTGTTCCAATTCTAATGACTGTTTCAATTTTCAATTGTTTTAGTTCCCTTTCAAAAGTTTTGAATTTTCTAAGTTTTGAATGTGCATAAACAGTGAAGTGTTAAATTATACTGATGAGGGAAAAATAATCAGGAAGTTCATTATATTGATTTATGGATGTTTTTATTGATCCCTGGTCTTTTACATTGAAGTTTTAAGTATCATACTTGACTGCTGCAAGATATTTTTAGGTTCAGTAGAAAGCAAAGAGAGCAAGAAAGGAGAGTCACTATCAATCAATGAGTATGCACAACTTTCCCTATAATATATTTTCATTATTTGCTAGAGACTAAAATAATTGTTTTATATGATGATGGTGATGTTTGCATAGTTGTTCATTTACTTTGGCCTGCCTCTTACATATGATGGAAGTTAATGAAGAATAATTGGTTTTTGACTATCCTAACCTAACAGAGATACCCTAAATTGAAAAACTAATTACTTTTTCAGTCTTGTTCATAACATGGAAATGGTTTTTCTTTCATTATCTTGACTGGAACTGAGACGAGTGACAGGACTAATCATTTGATACCTTTTCATTTTTCATATTACCACTTTCACTTTGTCATCATGAACAAAAATAGTAGAGTTGATATGCTCTTTACTGTATTGCATGAATAACAAACCATGAAGGCTGGATGTGTATTACCGTTAACGTATCAGCATGATAGGATACAAATATGATGATATTGGGTGTTTTGTGAAATTCAGGATACGATACGGCTCCTTGGATCATTACTTGAGATTGTAGAAAAAGTTATAGGTTTCTGCCTATAACATAATATATTCACACCCTATATGTCATGATGTCAACAAAAGCATACTTGTAGGACTTAAAACAAGGACTGTAAAAAAATGTTGGAGACCAAGGAGTGTCGAGTAGTATCACAAAGTATCATTAAAACAAAAAAACTAAAAATTAATATTCTAAGAAAGATGGAAATTAAGTTTCTTGTTTTCATTTTGGCTAATATATTTGTAATCAAAGAATTATAGCCTGCTTTGATTTGTTTAATATGCCAGGATCATGAAGAAACTGAAGAGATATGGAGTTTCTGGAATTCTATCCTATGGACTTTTGAATACTGCATACTATCTCACAACATTTCTTTTTGTGTGGTATGTGAACATCTGTTGCCTCTTACTTAGCAATCTGGTTTTCCTTTATGCAATCCCATCCTTTTTTTTTTGTTTTCTTTGTAAAATCTGTTGCATGGAGCTATTTTTCTTTCCTTTATGCACAATTTGATAACATGCCTTGTTCACTATTCTTGGTACTTTCTAAGTTATTCCAAAGTCAATGAACCTAGGAATATGCAATATGCTTGTTCAGTGTTGTCAATCCCAAATCGCAGAAAATAGAGGTTCATTCAAATTCCGCTATGCAACATTGATATAGGACCGCTATTCGACAACAGTTTGTACTAAATAGCGTATCGTGGAACAAAAGGAATTTGTTCAAATTTACCTATAGTATAGTGCCATAGCGTCCTATTTAACAAGTAACAACGCTGTGTTTGTTAGGTTTTATATTGCTCCAGCACCTGGAAAGATGGGTTATCTTGCAGCTGTAGAAAGGTAAGTACATATTCCTGTTAAGTATCATCACTTATGGCTTGTTGGTTTGAAGTTTAAAAATTTCACGATGATGTAGATTTCTCAAATTGATGGCGATGGTCTGGGCTGGTAGTCAAGTCACTAAGCTTCTAAGAGCCGCCGGGTGAGCTGCCTGAACCCGTTTATAGTGTTAACTGGGTATTGCACTTAGATATTGTAGAAACATCATTTTTTTTCAGGGTTAAATATTTTGATTCCCGCAAAATTGAAAAAATTGACTTTGGTCCCTACAAAAAACTTTTTTTTTTTATTTCCTCAAAGATAAAGAGTTGTGTCGTTTTAGTTCCGGATAAGAGGACTGCCAAGTGACGAGAGACTAGAAACAGACTATTTTTGTTAAAAAATAAGATTAAAATGGAATAAATATTTATAAGAATCAAATGCATGCTTAACCCTTTATTTTAATTTAGTTAGAAATATTGTACCTTCATCATTCCAACTGGTCAGTAACTTTCTGATAAACTTTTGACTATGAGGATTGAAGTTATCATTTGGCTTGTAAACTTTGTTTGAATAACATCATGACAGCTTTTAAAATTGCTATGCTTCTTTGGGATCAATGCTGTTAAAGTTCTTTATACACCGATCTTTGGGATCAATGCTTGCAAATTATTTTATAGGGTGCAAAAGAAACCAACTCTTTGATAAAAAAAAAAAGTGCATTTTTGTAAGAGGAACAGTAAGAACAGTATTTGTGGCACTGAACCTAAGTTTTTTCCTTTTACCTTCCTAGACTGTACTTTGTCATTATGTTTATTGTTTACTTCGCATCAGAAAAACATCTTCTGTACAATGACAACAATTTAAAAAAATGGAGTTACTTCTAATGCAGAGCATTGGCACTAGCACCTATTGTTGACAGAGGGCTGTCCTGGTTTACTGATAAGTTTAAGTTTCAATCACAAGGGAAGGTAACTTATAGCAGTACCTTTTTTTAGATTGATTTTTAACATGTGTCACTTTTTTAATGTTTTGTTCTGAGTTATTTAATTTTACAATATTCAGGCTTTCATGGCAATAGTTGGATTCTGTTTTGGATTGGCCCTCATTGTATGTTTGGTCATCACACTGCTTTGGGCATGAATACCATTTTTCTACATATTTGAGAGGATATCCTAATTCCATCATCAATGCAAATGTATAAATGTTTATTATCCCCTAAATTTCTGCTCTAAAACATGTTCTTGAATTTTGTGTTTAGAGTTTGTTACTTATGATTGCATTTGCAAAATTATAGTTCATTCGTGCATGTATATAACCTCCTTCCGTCATCTTCACAAATGATTTATGATCAAAGTAGTGGTTCGGCAATCCTGACCAATTGAGTTTGATTTTTTATTTTAATTTGGCAAATTCTATGACCATCTTAACCCTGTGAATTTAAAAAGTAAATGTTTGTGTGATTCTATCTTGTAGTACAAACATGAACTGTGAAAAGTGTGATTGAGTATTTATCAACAAAAAAAAAATCATATGTGCTTTATTTAGAGTGTGTCAAGTTTGATTATGGATGGCTAATGTATGGTAGGTTCTTCTGATGTTCTAGTTTGGCTCTTGACAGATAAAGCTTACAAAAGTTTTTCCTACTTTTCTGTTCCCTTTTATTTCCAAAGCTAGTGAATTGTTACTGAAACCATCAGCAAAATTATTGTGCACTTAAAAAGTGTTCGCAAGCAAAAAAAAATAAATTATTGAATATATGAAAGTTGTTGTTCACACTTGAAACAAAGCTAAAACACACCAGAAAAAGATGTATATGCCCCTCGATAGTTAACTGCCGAAGGAACTAACCGACGACAATTAAATGCCATGGAGTCCATCGGCAGTTAACTGCCTGTGCGATTATTGGTACAAAATCAAAGCAGAACCAACATTACTCTCATCCATTATCACTCTCAACTATCAATCTCTCAAAATCTCTACCAAAATCACTCAATCTCATTTTATCCAAATTAATCCAAATTTATTTAACAAAATCACAAGTAATAATAATGCTATTAACATGCATTTTAGTTGTTATAATCACATTGCTGTTACAGCAGGAAATCTACTTCCGTCTATGATTTACAAAGCATTTTGTGACAAGCTTTTGCAAAAAAGAAAAAGAAAATTTCATGCCCAGAAAATGCTTTGTAGAGAGCATAGAATTTCCTCGAGTCTTGGGAACGAAAGAGAAATGCTTGTCACAAAATGTTGTGACAAGGAAAGTCTTCTATGTCATGTCATAAGGAAAAAAAATTAATGTCTACAAAGGATTTTTAAATAGTGGGGTTAAATCCACAAAATGGTAAAATAAGGGGCTAAAATTATAATTAAGCCTAACATTTTTATAATAGTTTCGATATGGGGTTAAATCCACAAAATGGTCCTATGTGAAGTTTCGATATGCTTATTTTGATTAAAAATGGTCCTATGTGGATTCAAGTTGCACCCAAGCTTTATTTTTACATGTTGGCAGCTAATGCTATCTACGATGGGTGCGATCTTGGAAGGGAGGAAAAAAAAAAGAGAAAGTGGAGGGAATAAAGGGTTTTGGGATGGGAGGACTTTGAAGGGTTTTTTTTTTCTTCATAAAATAAAATCTCTCTAATTTGGAGGAACTTAAATTCTATTAGAGGAAGATTTTGGAAGGTTTTGAAGGGCTTAGATAAATTCTTCGAATCAAATATAAATTAATCATAACATTCATGTATTGTTCTTTACAACCCAATCTTTAAAACATATGAAAGATTTTTCTATTCCATTCCTCTTCTCTCAAGGCCCTCCACTCCAACCTCCGAATGCACACAATAATTTCATTAAGTTAAGACTAAACACAATCAAGTCAATAAATATATAAATATATGTGCTATTTATTTATTTTACCCAAAAGACTTGTGATTTATTCACTAATAAGTAGCTATAACCATAAACGAGCAAGGATCCTCTCCATTTGTTAAATTAAATGGAGTATACAATTTAGAGAGAGATAGACAAAAAAAATTAGTGAATGCTTTCAATAAATGAGTCCCACCATCATTAATTATTGCATACTCTTTTTAAGATTTTTTGTGTTTTATCTTTCCAAATGGAGAGAGTTGTAAATGGAGAGGATCTCAACTCACCATAAACACATTGGAAAACAGAAATAAAGAAGGAAATAAAAAATAATTATAAATATGTCAGTATTAGAGGTTGCCTTGAGCAATCTATGAAGTCAGCTTTTGCCAAAGGGGGTTTTTGAAGCAAGTAGTTCCCTATTCCATCCGGTATGAGTGGAAATGGTTCCAATCCTTCTTTAAATGCTCTTTGTAAATTATCAGCTTCTTTCTTTGAGTGGAATTTTTGATAGAGGAGATGTCTCACAATTAATCCATATGAATTTGATTCCATTTTCACTCTCAATGAGTTCAAGTTACCCAATGAAGGAAGATCAATCTTCAACAAATCAGGAACTAAGTAGAGAACCTAAGCAATATAAGTTCTATAGGTTAATCATTTTATTTTTGATAAAATTTAGAAATGAACAAATAGTGATCATAAGAAGAAAATAAAAATAGCTTATTAACATGATGAGTTAAGGTACCTGAAGTGTACTGTCAGAGACCGTCAATGATTTTATATTAGGAAACTCTAGCAGCCAGCTGAATAGAAACAAAGGAGGCTCCTTTTGATATGGATTTGCATTTGCATAAATATCTACATGTTTAAGAGAAGAAACATCTTTTCCATAGAGTTTCATAGGATTTCCGGTAAAAGAAAAGGTACAAAGACTTGGAGTAGATAGCTCAATTGTGTAATTTTTGTGATCGATAAACTTATTATACATAGTTAAACTGACAAGGGTCGAATTTGATATGCAAAGGATTTTTGAAGCACTCACAGTACAATTGGAAATGAGCAAACTATTCAACTTGTTAAAAGTCGAAAATGGCTCGGCACGATCATTATTGCCAACACAAAATTCAACATTTTGTAGTTGCAAGCTAGTCAATGCCGATAAATTGAAAGATTTTGGAAACACGGTTTCATGACCTCCTTTATTGTAAATACAAAGCTTAAGATGTGTTATAGTCTGACATGAAAACATGATAGGTGGAATTTGTGCAATTCCACCAACAACAAAGAGTCCTAACCTTTGGACATTGTGCGAAACAACATACTCCACAATCATTTTTAGTATGTCAGGGTTCAAGCGACCAACATCACGCTTAAAATCAAGAGTCTGCAATGAAATAGAGGAATCGCGAAGAGATAAAACCTTAGACACAAATTTGGTGAATTTTTTGTAAGTTTGAAAGTCGGTAGAATGCAATACAAGAGCAGGAACACGTTTCCATAGATCCTTATATCTTGGGGATAAAATGCAAGTTTGAACTGCATCTTTTGTGTTCAAAAATGAAAGTATGTGAAGGATAACACAATCAGTTAAGTCACTGAGCCTGTCTTTAATTTCACTCTCGCTGAGTTTCACTTTCTTTGTTGTCGGTGGAGTTATTGTTATCTCGCTAGTAGAATTTGACTTTATGATTAATACCTAATTAATATTCAAAAACAAAACAGGATTATTTTATTAAATTGAAAGAAAAAAAGACAAAAAAGAATCATTTGCACACAAACAAATTAAACTTCTTTCTTGTGAAACTTCTTTTCATCCACGGGTTATTGATAAAAAAAAAAAAGATTTTTTAATAGAATTTGAAAGATATGACATGTATTAGACTACTACATTAGAGAAGAATAAAACCATGTTACAAAAGTTTAATACATTCCATGCATCAAAACCAACTCATTAAAATATATATGAAATCGGATAGACAAAAAAATCACCTAACATAGATGGAGTGGTTGTAGTTTCTCCTTTTCATCTGTTCAACATCTTTAAAACATTTTACTGGACTTGGTTGCAGGTGGTGCATGCAAATTTGGTTTTTCAAAACAACAATGTTGGGCAGAAGCAAGGGTGACATAAAATATAATTCTATGAGAAAAATAATAGTTAGTGTTATAATTTTGTATTTTAATGTTACTGATGACATAATAAGAAAGAAACTGAAAAATAAAAGTATTTCAGAAACTCACCAAGACTGTAAACTCATGTGATCAATTCGCCATCGATAATTATGGCAGGAATACGAGTAATCTTACGCCACTCTTTCCCTCTCTTCCTCCGCAAACTTTCTTCCAACAATGGACAGCGAGCCATACTTAGCACTGAAAGAGAGGAAGGCAATCCTTTTTTTGGCAACGACTTGAGTTTGGGAGCATTAACAATCTCAAGCTTTTGGAGAGAAGTGAGATGTTGAAGCCACTTCCCATCAATGCTTGTATCACTAAGACCACAAATGCATAGTGTCACGAGAGATGCAGGTAGCAATGGCACCATCAGCGTGTTCACCGTGTCATTACTGTTAATTCGCAACACTGAAAGACAAGTGAGATGTTCCCAAGTTGGCTCGGTATTCCACAAAATTCCCCCAACAGAGCCAACAGTCAGTTCCTGTAAACTGATAGGCAAATCATCTAAGACAAAAGATTGAAGATTTGGTAGATTATCAATTTCCATTTCTTGAAGGCCAGTTAGAGTGTTCATTGCTTCTGGCAGTGAATGAAGCTTCTCACACTTCCACACTGCAATGTAAACGAGGTTGGGAGTGGGCAATCCGCCTGGGGGAAATGACTCTAGTTCATTACAATCCCATATTTTGACGCTTCTAAGAAATGAGAGACTCTTTTCTGATGCGTCTTCTGCAATTAATATCGATTTCAAATTTTTACAACCCTCAATAAACAGACTCTTGAGGACAGGGAGAGCGCCCAAGGAAAATGATATCATTGAATTACAACTATAAGATATTTTCAATTCCTCAAGTGACGTGTAATTATCCAAGTGTTCATGAGGAAGGAACTCTAGATACTCACAATTACTGATTATGAGAAATTTCAAGGTTTTTGGGAGACTGTCTATTGGGAAAGACATCGGAGATGGAAAGCCATCTATGGTCAACTGTCGAAGAGAATTTAGAGGGACCATTAGTTGCCTGAATCCATGATCGGACAATGGCATTGATTGCAGCGTAAGAGGATATTCAGTTAACTCAGGTTCAGTTATGGAAGGAAATTTGTCAGGTATGATTCCTACTCTCAGTTTCGGACACTTACTTAGTAACAAAGTTTTTAGACTAGGAAACTCTTTAGTTGTACCTTCAATCAAGTTCCACTCCTCCCACTCTTGCATATTCTCAAAGTGTTAGAGTCTCCAAGGAGGGAAATGGTTGAAATGAAGGAGAACACTCACTTGCATAGAACTCAGGACCAATTATCTGTACTGAATGCATCCCTTCAATGATGAGTTCTTTCAGATTGCCCAATTGTCCAAGGGGTGGAAGCCATAAACAATCATCACAATTCGAGATCTTTAAATACACCAGGTTGCAAAATAAAGAATCACTCAACCAATTTGGAAAGCAGATTCCACCATAGCCTTTGATGGTGAGACTTTTCAAATTTGTTGAAGGTTGCAAATGTTCAAGTACAACACTTTGAATTTGAATTTGTGAATCTGATTTCTTTTTACCACAATCCCATTCTAAAGCTAACTCGTCTATCCGTTCTTTCATCTTCATATTGACTTGAATAGTTTCAAAGGGGTTATTGACATTTTGCAGTTCTGAGATGGAAAGTTTTCCATGTAGGTGGGGAAAATTTCCTAGCTCTGCAACCTTCAATCCACCATCATGTTTGCTCACAACAAAATCAGACAAAAATTGAAGATTTTCTAGTTTGGCTATTTGTGCGGGCATCTCTCTCAATGCAGTGTCAGTAACATCAAGCTGGCGTAGATTAACCAATTTTCCCATGTCCTTGGGCAATTCAGTGAGCCTTTTACAGCCTGACAATAACAAGAACTGCAGATTGTAAAGTTTGCATGTTTTAGAAGGCAACCTTTCAATCTTAGTGCGAGAAAGATTTAAGTACCGCAGGTATGACAAATTTCCAATAGAGTTGGGAACCTCAGTGATACTCGTGTAGTTCGACAAAGACAAAACACGCAACTTTTTCATTTTTCGCAACAAGTCATGTACTACCTTGTTCGATAACAAACACAAAGGCAGTTGTTGTTGTTGTTGTAATGGTAATGCTAGAAAGGTACGTAGACCTTTTACTCCATACAATTTGTCAAATTTATTAAATGAGTCATATAGACCTCTATTGTATGACAAATTATGTACCCTTTCATGTGGAGATGAAACCATTGTAGCTAAGTCATGGATGAAGCTATGCATTTCAAAGTTTGCTTCCTCATCACCAATAGATCGTCGATGTATCAACGACCTTGACACTAGTTCATCAAAGTATTCTTCTCCAACTTTTTCCTGATCTGCGGACGATTCTATGAAGCCTTCTGCAATCCACAACTGAACTAGCACATTTTTTTCTAACAAGGATTTCTTTGGAAAAATTGAACAGTATGCAAAGCAACGTTTTAAAGAAGCCGATAGATAATGGTAGCTCAACTGTAGAGCATGTTGTGTGTCATAATCTATCAATTCCCAAATGTCGCTTTCTAGCACATTATTCCAGTTATCTGTGGACAATTGGATACGAAGAAAAGTCACAACCGTTACTAAAGCTAATGGTAATCCATCACATTTTTTTGCAATTTCTCGACCAATTTCTTCTAGATCAGACCATTGCTGGTTGTTGCATGCTCCAAATGCAAGTCTGCTAACTATAGACCAGCAATCTTCACTTTCCAGAGGTCTCAAATAGTGGATAGAAGGAATGTTTTGCATGGATAATGCAACTCTATCATCCCGTGTTGTGATGATGATCCTACTTCCCGTTTCCCCATCATTAAAGATGTCCATCAGATGTATCCAATCAACAGATTTTGCATCCCACACATCATCCAATACAAGCAAAAAATTGGTAGTGCTTAAAATTTGTTGCAATTTGACTAATAGAAGATTGCGGTACATGGTAGTCATGTCACTAGTATCATTTTTCTTTTTTGTATTGACAGATTTAAGAGGTTGAGGTTTAAGATTATCACTACTGATTGCTTGTGAAGTAATAGATTCAAAAATGGTTTCCAAAACCCATGATAACAAAAAAATCTTTTGAGACAAGTGCCCACCCTCTCGCTCCAAACTTTTCCTTAACTTCCGGATCGTTGTAAAGAAGTTTGGCAAGGGTTGTTTTACCAATCCCCCCCCATACCTACAATTGAAATAATTCTTGTTTTACTATCATTACCATCACTAGACAATAAAAGATGTTTAAGTTTCTTTATATCATCGTCTCTTCCATAAATGCAAGATTCGTCATCAACCAGAACAGAAGTAGAAGTTTCATGCGAAACGGTAATGGAATTAGAAATACCTAATTCACATAATTGTTCTCGTGAACTCATCTGCTGTAGTGTTTGAATTAATTTTAGCATTTTTGAATTAATCACCGCATGAGAGCGTTTGGAACGAGAAGAAGTTTTTTTTGGTACCTTAGCAGAAGTAGGAACTTGGTTTTCATACTCACACCTTAATAAATGGTCATATTCAAAGACAGCATATCCAAGCCTATCCAGCCAATTCCCGCCAGTAAGATCGGCGGTGATGATCGGTTTCTCCTCAGAATAATCATTAAGTATAGCTTGAAGTTTCAGCACTGTTATCCTAAGCTTTTTCAAGAGTGAAATGTCATGCTTGGTACTTAGGAACATCTCTTCGAACTCATTAGAAACAATCTTTTCTAACATCACCTTCACAGAATTTAGCTTAAAGCTTTGCCTGTTATTACTTGTCTTCAGATCTATTTCTTTTAGACCCATTATCAGTTGCTTACTTTGTAATAACAAAATGAAAACTTTGCTACTCTGTTTAAGTCTCCACTTCAATGGTCAATAATATTATTTAAATTGCATGCGTGTCCCCATAAGTTTAGTTCAGCTCAGTTGGTAAGGACAATGTAATGCATAATATATGCAAGGTCCGAGGTTCGAATCCCGACAAAAAAAATTGTATGTGTGTTTAGTTTATTTTTATTTAATTAACCACTCTCAGTCTCACATTAACCTATTGCTACTTGCATCTAATACAAGTTCACTTGCAATTTAAATATCAAAGTCCCACATCCTTACCAACGTTGGCATGAGTGCAAATGGTTGTTGTTCTCAAAGGAAAGAAGATGTTGCCATTCCGGGTAATGCGGATCTCGGGTATATTAAGGTAAGGACAGAAAACAGGTAGTTGTCTGTCTGAGCTCAACTCAACTACACTACACCGAATCTATCTATGGCTGCATATAGTAAGTAAGTACCATTTCAATTCATTGAGTCAATGAAACGCATACTACACATTGATATTTTTTTAATGAGAAAATTTAGTTGTATATATCGTTGTTCATTTTCTTTTAGGGGAGTCAATTTTTTTTTTAAGAAGTTAAATTAGTCATTTAAACTGGCATTGGAGATAATCGATCTTGAGAAAGAGCAAACTCTTAAATTCTAAGTCAATACTAACATGTCAATCTTGATATAATTTTCCGTATATACCTAATCATATTTTAATATAATTTTAACAAAACCATATTATAGTACGCTGTTTTCAAAAACCTGTGTTCTATCCCTGTAAGTTTAGCTCCATTGATAAGGATAATGCATAATATATACAATGTCTGGGATTCGAATCTCAGAAAGAAAAAAAAAGCATGTGTTCTTGTTCAAAATCGAGTATGAATTAAGTTATTTAATAATTCTTTAATTTGGTATTGTTCATTGATTACGTGGAGATTAATCATCAAGTGAACAATTAGCCGGGTAAAGCAGGTGTAAAATAATTGGTTTTTTTTAGAGGCTTAAATATGTCATTGGTCTTGCACTTTTATCAGATGTTGACATTGGTCCCTGCACTTTTTTTTGTTTGGCATTGATCCCTACGTTTTGTAAAATTTTTGGCTTTGGTCCTTCTATTAAGTCCAAGTTAAAAAAAAAAACTTAAACTAATGGTGTGTCACGTGGCAGACTAAAAGAAAATTTTAAGAATTATAATAATCCAAAGTTTTGGTATTAGTCCTTGCACTTCAGCACTTTTTGATATTGACCCCTACACTTTGGTATTGGTCCCTAAACCCTTAATTTTTTTGTTTTTAATTTTTCAATATCTTCCAATGATATTATTATGTTTATTCTTATTTTGTTCATTATTTTTTATTGAGAATAATTCTAAAAAAATTCCCCTAACAAAATTATAATTTTTTGTAAGTTTAAATCACCGATATGGATTCTTCAATAATGGTGAATCACCTTTAAAGTTTAAATCACCATTATTTGTGCAATTTAACAGTGGTCTGTCGTATGGGCAAACACAACAGTACGAAAAGGGGAAAAAAATTAAAAAATACATTGTGGGAGTGGTTAGCCGTTAAACTTTTTTTTTTTAGGGAAGCCGTTAAACATAAATTTAAAATGATGGTCATGTTGTATTTTTGAGTTATTATTAAATATTTAAGTATTTATTTATTAATATGAATCAGAATAAATTACACTTTTCTCCTCTAAGAGAACCTTAATTTGTCTTCCCTTTCCATCTTATGTTAAAATATACATTATCTTCCCTTGCAAAGTAAATATATATGAAAAAAATTAAATATTCCTCAATGATAATTAAATTTAAATATTTTGTTATTAATTTGAAGATTTTAGAATAAAGCATATATTTTTGGTCCTATAAATATGTCAATTTTTCATTTTAGTTTCTTTAAAATTTTCTTTCAACATTTAGTCCCTATAAAATTTTCAATCACTACTTTTGGTCCCTATTTTTAAGTAATATTTTTGTATTTTTTTAATGAATTTGTGCATAAATGTATCGAATATTGTAAAAATTACTCCAAAAAAAAATTAGAATTTTTTAACAAAACATGAATTAAATATGAATTTTTTACCGCCAAAAATATAAAAACTCATATTTCATTCATGTTTTGGTAAAAAAATTCTAATTTTTTTGGCAGAAACTCTTATAATATTATACATTTTTTCTCCATAATTTTATTTAAAAATATAAATTCTACGTATGAGTTTACTATAAAGGAGGGACCAGAAGTAATGATAGAAAATTTTATAGGGAATAAAAGTTGAAGAGAAATTTTAGAGGGACTAAAACGAAAAGTTAATATATTTATAGGGATCAAAAACATATTTAACACTAATTTTAATTAGCTTATTTCAATAATTTGTCTAATATTTCCCGTGAACATAACTGAGTTGGCAGCAGGGACATCACAGTTAGAGAAAAAAGACGATGCAATAAGATTAAAGCTTAATCTTTCATTAAAAAGGATTTTTCATTTTATTTTTTAAGAATTATTCTCAATAAAAATTATAAACAAAATAATAGTAAAACATAATAATATAATTGAAATATTTAAAAAAAGAAAGAAAAAAAAGTCCAGCGACTAATACCAAAGTGTCAGGACCAATAATAAAAAGTGATGAAAGTGCAAGGACTAATAATGAATTAAATACTTGAAATATTTTAATTCTGCCACGTGACGTGAAATGATTGATCCACGTGACAAACCGTTAATTTTCTTTTTTTTTAACTTGGACTTAACAGAAGGATCAAAGCCAAAAATTTTACAAAGTGCGGGGACTAATGCCAAACAAAAAAAAGTGCAGAAACCAATGCCAAAATTTGGTGTAAGGGAAAGGACCAATGACATATTTAAGCTTTTTTAGAAACAATAATTGGCAAAAACATTAATTTAGCAAAATACAAAATTTGAAGAAATTCAAAAGATTACGGCTGGCTTGATTTTGATCATTCGGAACTATCTATGTATAAAGCTTCATAGTAAATATCGCTTCTATTCTAGAATCTGGATCTATGTATAAAGCTTCATAGTAAATATTTAAATTAATTTGTTGGGGCTTTAAATGGAGTTTCATCATGTGAGATTGTGAGTTGATTTTCTAGCCAATTCTAGTATCATAATTTTTTTGCAAATGAACAAATTGTGACATAAAGTTTATATGTTAAGTTGTTAACTCCTTCAAGATATAAAATATCAATGCATTATAAACATCAACAAAAAAAACATGTTTCCTTCATTTTTAATTGCTAAACCCAGAAGCATATGAGGACTTGAAATATGAAATAAATAAAAAATGATCACATATACAACATCAACAAAACCCATCTTTAACCGAAATTATTTCGGGGTAAACCGGAAATGACATATTTTACAGGAGGAAAAACACTATTAACTCTTGAAAAAATAAAGGACAATCAACCTCGCTCTCAAACTAGTATATAACTGAAGATAAAACACAACAAATCTACTATGTGCAGCATCTTTGACATGCTCCTTCGCAACACAATTTCAATACTCTACAATATTGTAGTATAACGGAATTTTATGCAATATGCAATTGACAAGACTGGAGTAGGCATAAGTTCCAGCAGCAGGGTATACATCAGACCAGAAATTTTTTTCCGAACACAAATAAATCCAGTAAGTTGACATGAAACTTAATAGATCGAGGTCATACTCAAGAACAATCTTAAAACCATACTGCTCAAGTAAAACAAATAACACATGAAAAACTACAAGAAAAATGGAAAAGAACACCACAATGTTACAACTTACAAGTCATATAAATTCCCAATCTAATTGGAATTTCATAAGATTTTGTGTTCAATCAAGATTTTTAAAAAATACAAGACTTCAATATATTTGGAAATCTAATTGGTAAAAATATTGGATCCTTTGCTACGCTCTTCTACTTTTTTTAACTAAAAATGGAAGAGGAAAACTATCAAACAAGTCAAGAGGAACGGACACCTCTAACATCATAACATAACAATAAACTAAGCTTAGGACAAACATAATCTACACTAATTCCAGGAAAAAGTGCAACATGTCCCTTATTAGCATAAAGATTCACACATTTATCTGCTTCTGTGTAAATATGTCAGATAGAAGTTCGCCAAAATGGAAGGTCAAGACGAACAACAATCTCCTGAAGGAAGGGTTGAATAAAAGCAACTTCTGTAGAATTAGGACACCATATAAAGGTGATATTTAGATCTTGAGCATGCTTCATTTGCAAACAAAGAGCCCATAATTCACCCTAAAAACCATTACAAAATCCCATCTTATTGTAAAAACCTTTGATAAAATTCTTGTTGGAGTTTCTGGCAAGACCACCACAAGCCAACCTACCAACGTGGCCAAAATGTGACTCATCAACATTTATCTTAGTACAATCTAGAGGTATTTGTCTTGGTGTATTGTGATGCTGCACTATAAGCTGAATTTAACTATATAGCCGGTGCAGAAAGAACTACCCTATGTTTTATATGCCGGTAAAAACCAGAGAATTCCTGTCCTGTCAGATCTCATAAATAGTGACGCAAAAGAAAACATTCCAATGATCATGATGCAGACATATGATTAGAAGAAAGGTTCCAGTCCAGCCAAATCTTAAGACCGAGGCTGAAAAACTTACTCCATTGGTTTGGTTGGATCATACTAGTCCAAAAAACATTTAGTATCCTCACAATTGTGAAACATCTGCATAATTGATTCAGAGCTACCATTGCATCTATTCTAGGACAAGTCTCGTCAGTTATCATACCACATCGTTTACGCTCTTCATTTGTCATAAATTTAGCATGTTCTAATTTCTACACGAAAAAACTTGAATTTGTTTGCTCCAAACTGAGTTAAATAGGGGATCAAGATCAACATGGTCCAAATCATGCCGTTGCAGCAATCAATAGGCCGAATTTAAGCTGAAGGATTCATATGATGTAAAATTCTAGCAGGGAAATCCGCTAGGACCAGCAGAAGGATGCAATTTAAGCTGAAGGATTCATCTGGTCTTTAATGACAGACCAGTTCAAGTTGCCATGGTAGTGTAATGGCTCGCAGGGATGTTTAAGACAGCAAGAGGCATGTCGTTATGCAGAGAATCATCCACCCAGGAACCTATTTATTTGTAAGGCCAGTAATTGTATATCACTAATGAGCACAAAGTCTAACAAAACATTTTCACTAGAAGTTATAAATTCTCGAAATTTAATTTATATACTTATACCTATTTACATCTACTTTTTCCCTTTTTTTCAGACATGGATGTCAATAATACCACATTATTTGGTTGAAGGGTTGCCAACAAAATTTACTATACTTAGATATCCTTTTTGCAACAATGTAATCACCAATGGTAACACCACATAAAGAGCACAGTAGTCATTGTATTGTCATAGTACCACAATAACAAATAGAGATATACATCTATGTAATGTAATAGCAATCCTTTTAACTTACCTGAATATATTAACATCCAATGATTCCGATTTTAAGCTCCGCAAATCAAATTTCAACATAACGGAAAATACGAGTCATCTAATCTTAAACCAACTATTTTTACTAACTTAATCTATGATAGAGGATTCATTTCCCTCGGTCTTCAATTCTCCCTCTCTCTCTTTCTCTCTCACACACACACATCAAAATTTGTGTACTATAGGAGTTCTTACCAGAAATGCATAGTGAAAGTATAGAAGTAAATTTGAAATATATTATTCATTGTGAGACAACTAACGATGTTAATGTGCAAAACAGGAATTGGTATAGATTTCCACTGTGGAACAACAATATAAAATGCTCGGAGAGTCAACTAGTTTACAAGGAACCTTTCATGTAACAAAGATGCAGATATTCATAGAATTTCATCTGAAAGTTAACAAAAAGCAATACAAAGAATCAGAAGTTGAGGATTTAAGTAACCCTAACCCATTCAGCGAGTGTCGTACATCATGGAATCTAACACCTTTCTAAAAAAATTGGGGAAGGGTGTTATTAGTTAGTGTGGCACTAATGACCATTTTACAGCCATATCCGAGGGAATTTGAACTCTGTCCCTTGAGGTTAAAAGTTCAGACTGTTACCGTCGAGCTGAAATCTCATGGACAGAATCAACACCTCAATCCAACACTAATTATCTTACAACACTGTAATAAAACTAAATGTATACAGAAATGAATTTTTTGAGTATAAACCAGGTATCCTCTCCACACAATACAACTGCAATGACTAACCTCTCAAGCTGAATATGAGCAGTAAAACTGTCCCGCAAATGATAAGTTTTAGGAGTTAAGAGACAAACTTAACTGCTGATAACTTCATCATTGTGTCCATGTAAACCTTCCACTAATCTCCTCTTGGCAGATTTGCTTCTATAAGACCAAACCTCAAAAGCCTCACTCAAGTCGGGATATCCAACTTCCCTACTTCCGATCCAGTCAGCTAGAATGCTCGCTTGATCGTTTGACGGCAATGTCAATACCAATGACACAATTGCTCCCTCAATGGCCTGGCACAAATCCTCATCCATTTTATAACCAAAACTAGTCTCCTCAGAGGCTTTTGAATCCAACAACGGCTTCATCTTGCGAATGTAGGGAAACCACGTTTTTAGCAATTGCACCCGACTTGGAGCCGGAACAATCACACTTCCATAGCTAACTGCTTCCAAAACTTTGCATGTTACTTCTATCAACTTTACTTTCAAGCCCCACATGACATGATCAAACTTTTTGTCTTCAATGATCCCTAAAATTTTACTAGAAATTGCAACCCAATTAGAAACAAAATTCTTCATCAAATCCATCTTCGGTAGTACATTACACATCCATTCAAGATCAGATACTCTCCTCATTATCGTGTTATCAGCAGCCTCAAACTCAAGCATAGGATTCAGCAGCAAGGACGACAAATCCGTTTCAAACGAATGAATGACATTGTGAACACCCATTCTGACAACAGATTTTACTTCATCATCAGAAATAATGAGTGAAATATCTTCATCTTCTCCTAGCATGTAGTCAACTTGCTCTTGAGCAGAGGTTCTTAGCTCATCACCGAACGGAAAACATGGTACCTCAATAGACACTGCGAACCGAATAGCTGAAACAAACATATCTTTAGCCGCGCTTAAATTAACAGGTTTGCTTCTCATTGTTTTTGACATCTCAATTTAACTCGATTTCAGTCCGGCTTTTAAATTTGAAACTCACCAAATTCATCCAGGAAATACCTTCAACTCCAGGTTTATAACTCCTGTTATCATTCCATAGCAAAAAGCAACTTCTACCTAGGAATATAGCACAAATCAAACTTCAAACAACAACATATTTCAAGCTCCAAATAAATGTAGAACAGAAAATTATAGAAATAGTTAGTGTTGCCAAATAGCGGCGCTACAGCGCTATAGTAGCAAAATTTGAACTAATCGATATTGTTCCGTGATATGTTATTTAGTACAAAGTGTTGTCAAATCTGGCCACTCAAAAACATGTTTCCAGAATCTACAATCTTGTCAATGCTATCAAAACACATTTATTCAATAAAACTAAATAAAGAAACCCACTTGAGAATTGAAAAAACTACTGAAATGGAATAAAATCACAATAAAGCTGATTTTTTTAAAGTTAAAACTTAAAAGGGTGTTGTAATAAGTAGCTGAAAAAGTGGATTAACAAGTTTAATAACCACTAAATCATTATCAAAACAAATCTATAAACATAAACACAAGTTTAATAATCTTAACATAATTTTAAGATGAGGAATTATTACCATGCAATCTGAGGAACAGAGAAAAGGGGATGCTCCTCAATTTGATGATGTTCTTGTCTACTCTTCTTAGAAGCTTTGACGTCAAAGAAGAAAATCCCTGATTATACGGTGTCGTTTTAAGAAACGTGTTTGGTTAAAAAGTAATATGAAGGAAAGAAATGAAGAGAAGGGAAAGGGAGCTTAAAATATTATTAGTTTAGTTTGCTCTCGGAGAGAGAAGCAAAGTGTACTTTTTGTGGACCCCACGTCTTATAGTTAAGTCAGAGAGCATCTTTAATGCCATGGGAATTTGTTAGATGGACTTGTCTAACATTTGCAATATTGCACATGTTAAAACTAAGGCTAAACAAAATATCTGTACCCGCTTGAAAGCCATCCAAACTGGTAAAATTGTGACCATTCGGTCGGGTATATACGGGGTCACAGGTTGGTGCTTCGGGTTTTGCGGTTTTATACGGTTTACAACGGTCGGATTTAAATTGGAAAAATGAATCCGTTGTACCAAATAACCAACTGTTTGTATGGAGTGATAAAAGTTACTACTGTATTTTAGTTTTACTATGTGAAAGCTGGCTGCACCTAAGAGACGTATTGTCGCATCTGTCAATTGTCTTGGAACTCACAAAAAAAAACTTGGCTAAAGAACACTTTTCACCTCTTAAGTTTTAAAAAGTTGGGTTTTTGGCCCCCTATGAAAAAAATGACAAAAGTGACCCCATGTTTAGTGAAATATGCTCTTTTGACCCCTAACATAAGGAAAATATGATCTTTTGAACCCTTATCTTCTCAAAAAGTTGCGATTATGGCCCCTTTTTTGGGACACGTGGCGTCTTCTCAACAATTTTGAAATAAAAGGGGCCAAAATTGTGATTTTTTTAAATAGAAGGCGAAAATTACAACATTTTAAAACTTAGGGGTCGAAAAGTGCAGTTTAGCCAAAAAAACTATTCAATTTCAAAGCATTAATTCATGTTATTAATACTCTAGTCTATTTTATTCTAGACTTTAACACATATTTTTCTTAGTATTAACAAATCACTACTTTATGAACCAAATTCATTACACCAGCATACACACGCCACATTTCCTACTAGAACTAGACTTCTGCTTCAATTCCTTTCGATTGAGAACTTTTCTTCACTCAGCTCCACAAATCTCAACTCTTTCTTCTTCTACTTCTTCCCTTATTCCCATTCCCACATTGCACTGACTACGTAATCCTTCTTCATTCTTTCACATGCATGTTATAAGCCGTGAATATCAATAAATCTAGAACCCTTTCTTCCTCACTTTCCACACTGTGATTCCATTATTTTTTTTGTAATTTTTGTACTAGATCTTATTTAATCCACAACTGACGGAATCCGGCCAACCAACCGTTAAAACCGTTGAACCGCCAACCGCCGAAAGCGTAGACTCAAATGGACGGGAACAGACTATGATATTGACACAGACAGTTTGATCGATTTCGGATTTTAAGCCTGAAACCCGCCCGGAACCGTCCGCTGTCTAGGCCTAGTTAAAACAACTAAAAGTTATATTTTTTATTGAAAAATAACAACAATTTATTAAAAAGTTACATATTTAATATAAAATGAACAAGTTTTAAGACAAAATTGGTATTTTAAACTTCTTAACATGTGCAAATTTGCACATGATAGAAATTAAGTTTAGATTATAGAATTTGAATCGTGTTTTTAGGTGGAAATTGAGTTTTTCACGTGTTCGGACTATACAATCAGAAAATGCTATTATAATAAGGCGTTACGATTTTGAGCTTTCACATCATCATAATTTAAAGTCAAATTCAACTTTTCTGCACATTGACTTTAAATTTGGTGATGATGTCAATTTAACCATCAACCACCATGACTCTTTTTATTTTCCTTTGCATCCAACTACACCAAGTTGCTCCACAAGCTTCCACCCTTTGCTTCTTCAACCTTCAGATTGTCTTCCGCCCTCTTGAAGTTCCTTACATCCAACTACACTAGGATTTTAGTTAGTTCCACAAGTCTACACCAAACCCTCTTCAACCACGAAACGTCTCCCGCTTCCTTGAAGATATCCTTGCATCCAATCACCCTTGATCTTTTAGGTAATCACACAAGTCATGTCATACATTCTTCAAACCCCGAAATGTCTCTCGTCCTCTTGAAGAATTCTCTTGCTCAGAACTAGAGCATAACACACAAGGTCTCCATAGTCGTACCATTCCAGTGTCATCAACTCCACCTCAAGTTGAGCTTTCTCTACTTCAACTTCAAATGCATACACACGTTATACTTTCACCTTGCAACTCCACCTCAAAAGGTTGATCACGAGTATTCTTCACACCGCCTCTCCAGGTTGACCTTGAGTATTCTTCCTACCGCCTCTCCAGGCTGATGTTGAGTGTTTAATGTCTCTCTGGACGACCACCGCTCTACAAGGCATCATTACCAAGGTGAGAACCATCACCTTCTTCATCCTCCCAACAACACACCACCAAAGCACCCACGCCCTCTTACTCCTCAGAGACAACTTGCGCAGAGTTATCATTGTCCTCCGGACAATACCTCTTGAAGTGACCAAACTTGTGACACTTAAAGCACTTATACTTTGACTTTTACCGCTCTTTGAGCTTCCCCAGTTACCTCTACCTCCACCATTTCCTCTTGAAACACTAAGGCCTTCACTGTTTTCATCCGCTCTCAAGTCCTTGAACTTGGTCAACTCCTTGGTTCTCAAAGCCGCTTGAACTTCTTCCAAGGTGACAGTGCCTTCTTGGCCATAGAGCATGGTATCCTTGAAGGATTCAAATGATCTCGGTAGAGCACACAACAAGAGTATATCTTTGTCTGCATCCTCAAGATTCACCTCAATGTTCTCCAAATCATCAAGGATTTTGTTAAACTTCGTTAATTGCTCAGTTGTGGTCTTTGACTCCACCATCTTGAATGAGTAGAGTTGTTGCTTAAGGAATTTCCTATGAACCAAAGATATGAACATATACAATGATTCCAACTTTAACTACATCGATGCCGCAATAGGTTCCTTCACGACATCCCTCAAAACTTTGTCACTGAGGCAAAAGACAATGGCACTCCTAGCTTTGTCCACCATCTCGGTCTTCTCCACTTGTGACATGGTGGCCGGTAACACACCTTCACCCTTCAAAGCTTTCTCACATTTTTGTTGTTTCAACACCGCTTGCATATTCACCTTCCATAACCCAAAACTGTTACTTCTAGTGAACTTCTCAATATCCCACTGTGAACCCATGGTACTCACCAAACCAATTTATTCCTTTGCTCCACGGTGGGCGCCAATTGTTGTGAATTCAAACTCAAAACTCACACCAATAAAACTATGATGTGTGGAGCAAAGGAAATTGGTAACCAATATCAAAGTAACAACAAGCAAAAACAAAAATAACCAACCTAGATCTAATCTACAAATCAAGTGAAAAATTACAAAATCACAAGCAAAAGATAAAGAGAGAAGAGAAACAAATACACTAAGAAATGTTTACCCAGTTCAGTCCAACTTGACCTACTATGGGGGAGAGATTGATCTCTCCAATCCACTATCAATGAGTTCTTACAAACAGATACAAAAAGGTTAAAAGAAATTAGCTTCAGCAAGCTCACAAAGAACAAACCTATTTTCTACCCATTTCCCCAATCTCACCAATGAATAAGACACTCAATGATTTTCACTCACCCAAGGTGTTTACAATTTTTTCCCAACCCAAGAGAGCCCTAATAAAAGACCTTCAACCCTAAAGTTATCTCCTTTGATTTCCCAAGTTTCACTCTCTTCAAGCTCTAATATTGTTAAAATTGTGTTACGATTTTAACGTACGACCCAAGGTACAAAACCTTATCCACAAATCATGTTATGCCTGCCATAAATCGCGTTACGATTTTGACACCAGAAGAAACCATTTATTCTACCAAGAAAACCGCGACACGCCATCGTGTTACACCACCAAAATCGCGACGAAAATCGCGTTATGATTTTGAGCTTTAACAACATCACAATTTGAAGTCAAATTTAACACATGGTATAAATAAAAAAATAAATCAAAGGATATAAATCTAGGAAGTAAATGAAAGAAACAAAATAAATAGATCTGAAATACCTAAAATATATGTGATATAAAATCAATCTTCTTTCTTCCACGATTTTTTCATATTTTTCCCTTTTTAACATAATTTGAAAGATAGAAGATGATGATGCAGGGAAGATAATACTTTTCCCATATAGTTCTATATTTTGATGAAATTTGAAGAGAAGACCATGAGGAGTTGGTATGGTACTCGTAGCCAACGAAGATCAAATCACGACTAGAAGCAGCCACAAACAGTATTAGTGGCGGCGACTGGGGTTTGAAGAGGAAGAGAGATATTTATCTGATTAGTTACTTAGAGAGAGAGAGAGAGAGAGAGAGATGGGAAAATGTGGCTTCTCATTAGGGATGAAGACGAGATTTTAAGTGAGAATTAGTGTTAAAATGGAATGAAGAGTTAGGATTAAAACAAAATAAAAGGAATTGTTTTGCACCTTTAGATTATAATGGGAGGTGGTGTGTGAGGAAGAGGGTGTTGCAAGTAGCATCCCAAGTTCACTCAAAACAAAAACAAAAACAAAAACAAGAACAAGGAACATCCCAAACAAAAGATTTTTCTCCAAATAAAGGAAAATATAAATAAAAGAAGGCCCCATAAAAAAAAGACCTAATCGAACAATAAAAAAAAAATACAACTTTACTTAACGAAGATTAAACAAAAGTTATTTATTCAATTAAAGAATTTATAATTTAACAATATTAAAATATTTAGATTACTGCTTATATATTTAATTATGATTTTTTATTATTTATAAACGGGACAAATAATTGCAATTGATGCATAAAATTATAAACATGTTTGCGAAATTATACACGAGACAAATACATGGGACACATGGAACAAATTATATAAATATATGTCACAAATTATATATGGGAGAAGTTATGTACATGACAAATTGATGGTCAGATTTAAACAAATGTATCAAATCGTTTACTAAATAATAAAGTGTAAGTAGATTATCGTATCCACATGGATTGTTGTTCCAACTAGGCAATTTACGTGACTTATTTGTGAACAATTAAAATAAATAAAAACTATAAAAATAAAGATAAAGGGGTGTTTTGCAATTTAGTATTTTTGCAGCAGAGCAAGAATTTAGGAATAACCTGGTTTTGATTGCAGAATGTTAGCGGCGGTTAGGTTTCTTTCAATTCTCTCTGCTCATTTGTTGGAATTAATTAATGGTCAAGCATTATTTAGTTTTTAGCATCTTCTATCTAAGTGATGATTTTGTGGGATTGAACTACCAACCAGCTGTCAAGTTGCACCTACTGGTCACACGGGTTTGTACATGCGGGGTCTTACTCTCTCAGAGGTTTGCGTTCATCGCCATCTAAATTTCAGTTGCAACCTTCCACCGGAGTTTCTACACGTTTCAGTGTTTAGGGTCGTCAATCCTATCGGGAGATACACTTACGCGCACAAAGGTACGTGTAGGTTCTTACTTTCTCATAGGTATCTGAATCAACAACGGATAATAGGGTTCCAAAATTATCGATGTCCTAAATGTATCCTCGTCTATTGAATCTTAGAAGGATATCAACATATTCTCCATCTCGGTAGTTCTACAAACGGGAAGCTCTATCTTGTAGAATAAAGTTAATGTGTTGATTTAAGTCATGAAGTTATTGTGTTTCCCTAATTACTATTAATCGTTATGTTAGTTACTTCCTGATTCGGGTAGATTTTCACCAATATTAGATATGTTACCTTCCTAAGTACTGTTAGCTCAAGGTGGTTCACTTCAGAGGAGACAAATCTTATGCAATAGTGAAATTAAATAGGATGCGAAAAATAACTGAGTAAAGAACTTAGATTAAATAATGCAACAAATAGAATGCAGATTTATCATATAACCCTAGCCTAAAAAGGTTTAGTTACTCATGGTAACTAAAGACAAATTATAAACATACCCTAGAGACTTAGAGTAAGGAGAGAGACTCCTCCTTTGAAGCTCCTAGTGCTTGACTTCCTTTTGAACCGCTTCGTTCTGAATGAAAAATTATGAATGAGACGAGTGATATTTATAGAGAGTTTCCACCTTAAGTTGGGCTTAAAAATCGGGCTTTTCCATTTAAAACTCCAAAAAAAGCATATTTGACCCGCTCCCATCACACTTGGGGCGCTTTCCTGGACGCACAAGGCTAATTTCCATGCGCCTGAAGCATGACAACATGCTTTGGGCAGATGACAGTCACTTAGGACGCATGGCAGCACACTTGGGGCGCATCAGTGCAATTTTCAGCATGAAATTGCATGTTTTTTTTCGTTCTTTTGGGTGTTTTATGTCTTAGGACTTAGGAACATAACTCCTCCCTTTGTAATGTCTTATGAGACCTCTTGAATCTTCATTCACGGTCTTTCCGAGATTTTCACAAGTCTTCATGATGTTTTGTTTTGCCGATTTGCATGATTTCTTCTTGAATTTCATCAAAACACCCTAGAATTGCTATGTTTCAAGAAAAGTAGAATACATGATTCAAATAGAAAACATAACAAAATGTCCCGAAAATCATAAGCAATTGCTCTAATACTCCTCATAATGAAAACTAAAAGAAAATGAATGACATACTTGTTAAATATAACATAAGATGATATGTCACATCACAAATCATCTATGAGAAATGTGTATTGATAAAATTAATTAATCTTTCTTAATGGAAAAACCATGAATAAATAAACCGAAAAAATGAATAAGATCTGAAATTTTTGGCTCTATTAGGGCTTCCCTAGGGAAACCCCGAATCTCTCTTTTTTCATGGCCAACTTCTCAATTTTTTAACGAAATGGTGTTGAACATCCTTATATTGAAAACCATTCATGTTCGTCGGTGGTGGCAAAACTTTGAATGGTCTAATGTAAATCGGGTAAGGTTGATGCACTTAGTTTAGATTATGCTAGCTGGATTAGTACAAGTTAAACGCAACAATATAGTACAAGTTCTTGCCAATTCTACACAAGGGAAAAAAATAGTACAAGAAGTAAAAAGGACATCCCTTAAATCTTCAATACAAGAATGCAACGACATTATTTTTGAGAGAAAGGTGAAACGCACTCTAACAACGAGAGAAAGGTGAAAATCGCGATTTTGGAAGGTTGTTAGCGATAGGAAACATCCGGAGGCGAGGAATCGACCAATGATGATTATGATTCATGCATTTCTTTTCATATACTTTTGTTTATGTTTCGAATAACATGAGTAGCTAAACTCCTAAGGTTAGATCATGTAGACAGACCTCTTTGTAACTACATGAGCTATGTAATCTATTGGTCTATCTGAATATAACTACTCTATTCCTGTTTTGATTTGTTTATAACTCGTTCTTAATACCTTTTGTGCGTCTACAGATGTCCATGAAATGATCCAATCTCAACTGAGCACTAACCCCGACTGTTGGATATGCACTTGTTATTATTCGTTCTAACTATAATAATAATTGTTCTTATTTTTTTTTTTCCAATTAAACACGTTCCTGAAAGTCGTCATGAAATCCACATGACTTAATACGATCCGTCAAATTGAAGTCCACTATCATATTATCAAAATTAAATTCATTTTGTTTACCAAGTTTTATATAATTTGTAAAACTGAAAATAACAAGCAGCACAAGGGGTAAAATAACTTACTCTATTACAATAAGTACAATCTTCCTTGAAATAGTTCTTGCTAAAAGGAAATTAACCCTAGTTTTTATTTGTGACAAGAGGAAAGTAACCCTATTTTTTTATTGATACAAGACAAAAATATAAAATGTTACAAAAAAAATACAAAAGAAAATAGTATAAGAGGAAAAAACAATCTGAAGTCTTGTGATCGGAACTATATCCTTCTGAGTTCTTTTATTTTATTTTGTTTTCCATAGGTTTCTTCTACTAAAGGTGATTCTATTCGAAGCACGGTCAGACATAAAATGTAGGCAGCTCTCTCGGTCTCAGCCGAGTTTCAAACCGTGGTTTGCCACATTGTCTGAGACTAGCAGTCTCTTATGCTAGCTTCAACCCTGTTGGATATCCCTTTGATATTGGATTCCATGTAACTCTTTTATCTCATTTCCAAGATGTATGTATTATATAATTAGTCAAAAGATCTCCCTTCAAAATCAGGTTCTAATTGGTTATAGTTGTTGTCCTGAGGTAACCTGATCAAGACAGCAAGACCTGAAGAAATAATTGAACATATGATCAGAAATTAACAAATGCAGATGGAAACATTATAATGAAATATGTAGTATAACTTATAGTACTTCAAAATAGGAGTAGTCATGCTTTATAATGGGAGTAAATTTGTTATAAATTTATAATTTATAATATATTTATGTTTACCTTCAATAACTTTATAGAGAGTAGACCACCATCTATCTGTAGGAACATGATACTTTGTGAGTGTCTCTTCTATGGTTTCATCATGCTTTCCTTCTAGAACTTCCTGAAGTGTAACTACTGCATCCTTTGTTCTATTAAGGATGTCCTTATTGTCTTCATTATTTGGACTTTGAAGGTGTTGATGTAAAGAAGAAAGGGTAGAAGCTATTGCAAACTGAGTAGCAGCAGCCCAATTTGTAGATGCTAACTGTCTCGTATGGTTTTCTGACTCCATGCTATATTCATTTGAATTGTTCTCTTTCCTTCCAAATACTAAGCTACATAAATACTCAGCATTTGCAGGACCAGTACTTTGAACCATTTTGTAGAATGCGGTTTCTTCATTTTGTAAGAGTTTCTCAGGTGAATTGTATTCAAGAACCTGTAAAGCATACAAGATGATGAATCATCAACTCTAGCACATGTGATGAATGTCATGTTTATATGAGGCATGTTTGGCACACACTCCAACCAGGTTTTCTTCATATGCAAAAGTCAGGAATTGAATCCCTGACTACTTAAGGTGTATGAGTCCCTTATCACTCGGATCAACCACATATTGGTAAAGGGGTGTGTACGTAGCTGGGAGAGGTAAGTGTTCTTCTCTTCCCTACTAAAGACGAGGGTATACAGGGACTATATTGAAAACTTTTTTATATAGGAACCAAATAAAAAGTTTAATGTGTTATATAGGGATAAAAAAAAATTGACCAATTAATTTCCATAGAACCATGATAAGTAGAACATGCAAAAAGTGAATATGTATAGTTCATTCAAGCTACTTGGACATACCTTGCCAGCATCGAGCAACAGAATTCGGTTGCAGTCGATAATTGTATTCAATCTATGTGCAATGATGAGCATTGTGCAGGAATGAAATTCTTGTCGGATGGTTTTCTGTATTAGAGCATCTGTTCTAACATCTACAGCAGCAGTAGCTTCATCAAGGACAAGAACCTTTGATCTTCTTAGCAATGCTCTAGCTAAACTTAATAGCTGCCTTTGTCCAACACTGAAATTGTCTCCTCCTTCGGAAACCTTTATTCGGTGCAAAAGATTAACTTGTCATATTTCTTCCTTTTGGTTGAAAATTTCAAATACACTTCAAGTTTTGATGACTATTATCATATGCACAAAAGAATTTATTCCATAATCTATGTACCTGAGCATCTAGACCAAAAGAATTTCTTCTTATTACATCTTTCAAGTGTGCCCTTTCCAAAGCTTCCCATAAGTCAGCATCGTTGTGTTCATTAAATGGATCGAGATTGAAACGAACAGTTCCTAAAAATAGAGAATGACAATTTTCAGAACATTTAATTAAATTCATATTGAAATTAATAGCCAATGATTATTTACAATTAAATGAAAACTAAAAATACAAAAATAGTCATGTATTTTATAGTAACATGCATGCATGATCAAAATTATAGTTCATACCGGAGAAAAGAACAGGCGACTGTGGTATGATAGTAAGAACTCTTCGCAAATCTACTAGTCCGAATGTAGAAATATCACAACCATCAATAATGATTCTTCCACTTTGCAGTTCCACAATCCGGAACAATGCATTAAGCATGCTAGACTTTCCTGCACCAGTTCTTCCAACTACACCTATCTTCTCAGTTGAAGGCACTACAAAGGACAATCCATGCAAGACCGGAGGAAGTTCCGGCCTATAACTAAGAACAACATTCTCAAACTCAATTGATCCTTTTGTTGGCCATCCTGGTGGTGGACGGTTCGTCTCAATTATACTTTGACCCTCGGTTTCTAAATTTATATATGTGTCAACGCGCTCGACTGAATTCAAACTGTTTTCAGCTCTACTTGCTTGTCTAAGTACACCACTCAAGAGATTTGTTATGTTCAATGTATAACTAAGAAGTAGACCCATGGTAGATGCAATCATTGTAGGATTTTCAGATCTTGCATTTTGTAACACAGCAAATGTTGCTATCAACCAAATCATGAGGCCACCTAAGCTTTCTAACCTTATGGTTAGCCAACGGTTTGAACTAATATTCACAAGAGTAAATCTGATATTGTTATCCATGAACTTTCCATTGATGTTTGACATCCTGTCGTACACTTTGTAAGCGCGAATGCTCGACAAACCATTCAATGATTCTCCAAAATGTGCATAAACAGGAGATCTTGTAATGGAATCCATGCGCTTCACCTCTCGAGCCGTGCTCTATTAGGCATGATGTTAATAGGAAAGATTAGTCAATTCCTCAAAAAAAAAAAAAAAATGATCAATTCCTATAAGGATCAAGCAACCTAATCTTTCAAATTTCCAAAATTGCAAATTAGTCCCTTAATTACATAATATCAATCAATTGAGTCCCTCCATCAAAATATTTCTTTAGTAAACGTCCATCCAAGCCAATAAAAGATATACATATTGACGTGAATAGTCTTTTGCTGCATCGAAACAAGCATAGAACCTTCAAAATTGTGGTGTAAAATTTGAAAACTGGACTAAATTTTTTGATATATATTTTTTTACAATCTAAGGGATTAAATTTCTATTTTGGAAATTTAAAGGACTAAATTGCTATTTCGCAAATTTGGGGACTAAATTGACCGGCCCTTATAATTTAAAGGACTAAAATGGTCATTTCCTACTCATTCCTAAGTAAGGGCAAGATATAGAACACACCTGGTAGTATATATAAGCAACATAAAAAAATATCAGAAGTGGCATTATGGCCCACAGGGAAATGGTGCTGACAGTGCCTATAAGAACAAATGTTGAAAGCAGTTGCCAGACTTGCCCCAGAAACATATTCATCAAGTTAAAAACATTGGTATCGATGTCTCCCGTGTCTTTCGCAAATCTATTAATTATGCGGCCGACAGGATTAGTCTGGAAGAATACCATTGGAGCATGCAAAATTTTATCTAGCATTGCATCGTGCAATCGTTTTGCAGCACGAAGACTTGAAATGATCAACCAATAAGAGTTTGCAAGTGCCACGGATACCTGAATGCAGAAAATGAAATATTCATTTCATAGCTTGTTGAAGGATGAACATTTTCCTGAACTATACTGATTCCTTACAAGTAAAGCAAAAGATACTAAATACAAAGTAAAAATTTTAATATTGGATTTTCGAAACATGTGAGAACTGAGAAGATACTGTTGTTGAATAGAAACTCATAGCCATTGCAGAATTACCTGTCCAAATGAGAACATTGCATAGATGAAAAGAAAATAGCCTGCTTGAGAAGCTGCAGTTGAATCTTGAGATGTCCACACACTTAACCATGTACTACTTGAAATTCGAAGAGCTTCTGTTAATGTGTAGCATGCAAAAAGTATAGCAACTACCCACAGTCCTCCCAAAGCAGATGTGTACCTGTAATTTGTGATATATGATTACACACAGTCCTCCCAAAACGGTGTTTAACACTTTCAAAACTTCTGGATCTATTTTCAAAATTTGTAAACGAAAATGGTGAGAAAATATTGGATCTATATTTGTTTAGGTTTCCGAAACATTTGAAACGGTGTTTAGAATTTTGAGCCTTGCCTTTCTCATTCTTCTAATATAAAATTGAATTTCATCACAGCATAAGTGGACATGTGTATTGTCCTTTACTTAATCAACTTAACCTTATGAGATAGTTGGTTCATGAAACCTCATAACAATAACTTGAAGGAAAAGATTCATGTACTCTTCAAGCTTACCTCGTTAGAACTTTCCAGCTAACCACACCAGTCTCCCGCTCTTCTTTCTTAACAAGTACCGATTTTCTCAATTTTCCCTTCTTCTCATAGCTTGCATCATTTGGTAACTCTACAATTGCTTCATTATTCAAGGGTGTAACATTAGTCTTGTCGTGACTATCACTATCTTTGTTACTATCTACTTCTTGTTCCATTTTCCCTGCATTTTCCATTAGTTTCTGAAATAGAGGCCCACATTTCGACAACTCCTCGAACGTTCCTTGCTCCTTAATCATTCCTTCACTAACAAGAATGATTTTATCCACCTGAGGGAGAAAATGAAGCTGGTTGGTGACAAGAACTCTGGTTTTCCCTTGCAGCCCTTCCTTTATACAGTTCTTGAAAACCTAAAGTACATAGCAAATCAGGTTATATGAACTACGATTATAGATAATTTACAAAGAAATTAAATTGTCAACAATTAATGTTGACATCAACAATTCCAATATTTATACCGCAGGAGAAAGGAAAATCCTATATAGTACATGTGATGGCTAGGACAATACCTCTTGAGCAATATGAGCATCAAGAGCACTCAAAGGATCATCAAATATATATACATCTGAATTTGAATAGACAGCCCTAGCTAAAGAAACTCTTTGCTTTTGTCCACCACTAATATTGACTCCTCTTTCTCCAATCTCCGTAAAATCTCGTCCCTGGAAATATATAAGTGAGATAACTAAATTATAAGAAACTTCTGCATTAACTATAGAAAATATGAAATTTTATTATCAATCTTACAGGTAAAAAGTTGAGATCATGCTCCAAAGAAGTGACATCGATAGCCTTCGAATACCGTCCATGGTCAAATTTAGAACCAAATAATATATTTTCACGAACCTGCAAAATAAAATCTGATTTAGAATGATAAATTAAATAGTACTTATGAATAAATCATAAATCTTATATGAATACAATAAGCTGCAACTCACCGTAGCATTGTAAATCCAAGAAATCTGTGGAACATAAGCAACAGTGCCTCTGATTGTAGCATTTCCATCAGATACAAGAGGTAGCTCTCCAAGCATTGCTGAAATAAGTGATGTTTTCCCTTCTCCAGTACCTCCAATGATTGCCACTAAGCTTCCAACTGGTATTTCAACATTGATATTTGATAATGTGGCCTTCTCTTCCTGTTAATTGGATAAATATTTTTATACAAGTGAATTGCACACTACTAATATCTCTTAGAAATCGTGGTTGGGCCTAACACAACCCCACAAAACCGGCTTTGTAAGGATGAGTTAGGCCTCAAATTTCAACATGGTATCATAGCTGCGCGATGAGCACAAAGCAAACTATTATTTCGCCTTTTACTAAAAAAATACTGTGTGCATGTCGCATGAAGCAGCATACGATAAATTTTTAGAAGTGCTGTGCTCTTCCAGCCGCTGGTAGTAAAATTGAACAAAACAGATGAAAAATGAATATTTTGCCTCACGTTAATAAAAACTTCCTATCATTAGCATCACATTACTCAAAAGCAACAGGTTGGTCTCCTTATATCATAGCACTATAGTTCTCCTATAGCCGTTATTTGACAATATTTTGTACTAAATCATGTATTGTTGAACAATAGCGGTTTGTTCAAATTCTGCTATGCTATTTAACAATATTTTGTACTAAATCGTGTATTGCTAAACAATAGCGGTTTATTCTGCTATGCTATAATAGCAACTATTTGACAACACCGGTTGTCCTTGATATGGTCTATGTTGTAATTTTTCGGGATTGTGGAGGGAAGAGAGAATTCTAATCAAAATTACATGCAGCATATTCTGATATGGTTCTATTTTGTAGTAGTTTTAAAAAGTAAAATTGTTTTAAATTTGAAACTGATTGTTGATCAGCTTTTTGGTAAAATGCTACTCTTCATAAAAACTGACTGAAATAATGGCAATGCTTATAAGAATCAGTTAAAAATTTACCTTAGGATCCCATGAAAAGAATCCATTCTTTATTGAGATGGCGGGAAGTCCTGGAACAATAGGTGGATTCTGTTGTAAATTTCGTTCCTCGGCTGAAAACAGTTCCTCCAAACGTTGCAATGAGACATTTGCATTTGCTACCTGTCGGAAAATACAATCCGTAAACAGTAAGAAATGACTTCATATCTTTATCATAAACTTATTTCTAAGAATTGGATTAAATATGTTTTTGGTTCTTATAAAACAAGAAAATAAATTCATTTTAGTCCCTATCACAATTTTATACCTTTTTTTTCCTTAAAGCATTCACCCTTATGGTATGAGCGACAAAGAATGTACTATTTTTGTTAAATGCAAAGACTAAAAAATATAAAAATCTTATAGGGATCAAAATGAACATATTTTTGATAGAGCACTAACTGAATGAGATTAGGGCGAGATTAGGGCAAATAACAACCTGACTTAGTAAATTTGGAAGCATATTTAAAGGAAAGCGCAAAACCGAAAACAGTGATAATGAGGTGAATGCTCTTGCAGGTGTTAATTCTCCACCAAGTAAAGTAAACACTCCAAAGGAAGTTACTGTCACAAGAACTGGGATGCTGTTCAGTATAAAACTATTAAGCTGCAATAGAAGAAAGATAGTTAGGAAAAATGTTATAAATTTTCACAGTCTAGAAGAATTTCATCTCATTGAAATTGTTAACAAGCATGCCATGAAAATTGTTGTGTGGCACATGCATATAGAAAAAGTAATTCTATGTTGCTTCATAGAGGAACATATCTTCAGGTAATACAAACTGTAGTTAAGTTCCCTTTCAGAAGACCTATTTTTATATCATGAACCAAATCATATTGTGAATCTTAAGATACACTATCAATAAAATTATGACAATTTTAAGTAAGAACATGTGACAAAAAAATTATAAGTTGATATATCATATAAGAACCTCAAAATAATTCAAGATTTAAGTCATAAATCAAATGAAAAAGAAAAGTGGTTGGCTATACAATGTTGACAAATAAAAGTGATTGACTACACTAAGTTTACATGTGAAATATAAAACATGATTAGAATTAGAAATTTCACTGAATAATAAAAATGATATGGAAACACTCTGAATTATAAAATCATGTCAAGTTTCATAGAATCGTTTTCATACAGCATATAGAAGTTGTGCTTTGCGGAACCATGATAGTTCGTCATGTCGAATGGTTTGAATTCTAGACTGAAAGCTTGTTTCCCATGCATAACATCTGAATAATATTCAGCATATCACAAATATTAAGACATAATAATCTATAATTGAATTTTGAAAGTGGACATATTTGAATGTGCTCATACTTTACTGTATCCATGGCAGAAAGAATTTCATTCATCAGACCAACCCTTTTGTCTGTCTGTTGCAGTCCTTCCTTTGTCAGTTTTCTCATTTTGCTAATCACAAATGTCTGTCCTCAAAAAAAAAAAAAGTTTATTAATGGTAGATAAATCTATAAAAATAAAATGTACATGTGTTTGCGAGATATCAAAACATGCCTGCAGTGGAATAATGAGAACTAGCAATAGTGATCCAATAAGTGAAGCAACACCTAGTTGCTGGTATAGGAGAACCATAGCTATGATGATTCGGAATGGTGCTGACCATAGTCCATGAAGTTGTTGACATATTTGCTGAACATTGTAAAGCAATATTATTAGAAAATGAAATTTATACTATAGCATAGCAACACCGTTACTGCGCTTATAGCAGAACTAGGATAGTGTAGCGGTTTTCATAGGGTTATTTGACAAAACACCGTTACGCAATAGTTATTTTAAGTAGGAAATGAACCTGTAATGCATTGGCATCGGTTGTTATCATATTCATAAGCTTCCCCATTGAGAACTTCTTTCTACTTTCATGAGTTAGCCTCAAAGATTTTCTGAATATAGCAGCCACCTATAATTAGAGAAAGTCACGTCATATAAAATGCGTAGGTATATTAGGAAAAACCAGTTTATTTTAGGAGAAAGAGATGACGTACCAGTGTTGATCTAAGCCGAAAACCAACACGCATAACATTCTGGAAATATTGTGCCTCACATAGAACACCAACTGACTGAAAAGAGTAGAAACATCTATTAATTATTCATTTCTTATTTTTATTGAATGTTATGAAAAGTATACAAAAGTTATGATATCAAGGACCAACTCTGTCCATTGTAAAAAGTAAAAAAAATGTATATTGCTTTATCATTCTTGTTAGAATAGAAAATCTAGCTCTAAAGTAAACAGATAAATAAACATGCAAGACTTCAATGACTGATTACGGAGTTCGACTAATCGTGCCTACGTCTTCAACAGCAGAGTGGCTGTTGTAGTTCTCTACTATGCATTGCTTAGGTTCACCAGAAGCTGATTTTACTGAACAAAAACTCTTCAAATTATAAGAGACAGTATCCTTACCACTCCAACAAATATGGAGAAGGCATAGATGTAACCGATCCAAGACGGATCTCCATTTTGCATTGACTGCACATTAAAAACAGCAGTTATACACTTCAATATATCAAGTTCAAGCCATAAACATTCTTGTGTGTCCATTTTTTTCACATCTTTTCTTGTCTATCCTTTTTTTTGTACCTTTGCATCAATCCAATTTGGTTTTCGGGAGAAATAAACTTACATCTAAGAGATGATTCAGCAAAATAGGCCCCACAAATTGAGAAAGATCATTACCAATCTGCAAAGATCGTTAAAAATTTCAAAGTTCCGAAAGAGTCAGCATGAGCACACACAGTTCAACAATAGTATCACACGTCCGTTAATGTACAACATTTTTCATACTCTAATGAGATTACAGGTTACTGTAAAATGTAAACCTTGTACATTATAGCATGATTTTAAATTGTGGTTGCAATATAGCAGATCATAATGTCACCACAATGACATGGCAACTGCAATTTCGACCACATTTTGCCGCAATATAAAGGTTTGAAACGTAACCGCAATTTAAAATCATGCATTATAGTGACAAAATATTCCTCAACCTGAAAATGAAAAGTCAAAGATAAAGAATGGGGACTCACCTTAAAGATGCCTCCAAACCAAAACCTAACCAAATTTAAGCCAAATGAAGATAAAAAAATGTGAGATTAACATTACTAAGGTCATTTTGAAGAGTCCAAATAAAGATCAATAAATTTAAAGGGAAACTAAATTATCATGAAAATGCTGTTAATATGCACCTTTTCCCTAGACTACTGTTTAATGCTCTTAAAAGCCAAGGGTTAGAGCTTTGAAATTCTGATGTCCAGCACTTCTGGAAGCTGCAGAAAGAAAAAGTACTTTAAGTTATATATATACAGGATATATGATTTTACAAAGAACGTTGCAATATGAAAAGAGAATGTATACTTTTCATTTAACGTTTCTGTTTGGTCCCATTTGTCGAGCTTCCAAACATCCTTTTCAGTGATAGGTTTTCGGTAGCCTTGTTTCATGAGTGGAGTTATCCATCCATAACTTAATCCTTCATATAATACATAAATAAAACATTAACACTAGAAATTGTGGTTGGCAAGAAGTTGTAAAGCAACATAGTGTTAATTTATTAAATCGTTCATTTCTCGGATCACTCACTGGATAAGAAATTGGCGCGCATCTCTGGGCAAACTTGATCATCTCCACAAAGTGGTTCATATTCACCGTTGTCAGGTATGTCAGCTTGGAATGTTGTTTGACCAGAATATGGAACCAAATTAGGAATGTAAACTAAAAGTAAGGTACCAAACAACACCTACATCAGATAAAGTAGCCACAAGAAGTTCATTATGAAGAACTGACACACACGAAAACCGGACATGACACTAACACGTAGACACTTGTAATAATTTTAAAAAATTAAAGTGATTGAATGTAACAATGTGTGTCAGTGTCATCGGCATCTGACATTGATAGTTGTCGAACACCGGACACGTCTTCAATCTGAAGTGTCGGTGCTACATAGAAGACTGGTAGGTAGTTTTAATAAAGGGTCTTGCTAACCAGTGCCCTAAGGGCAACGGTTAAGGATTCAAAAGAGGAAATAATGTATGAATTTCATGTAAAAAATGTTTCATTTTTAATTTTCAATGTAGTGAAAACACAAGTTCCAATAAAAAGTTTCTTCTTTGGACTTCTAAACAAGTGCCAACAAGTGCCCCAAGGGCACTTGTTAGCATTTTCCTTTAATAAAACAACATTATATTAAGTATTGCAGTCAAATAAATGAAATCAAACTATATGTATAATAAAGATTTTAAAACGAGGGGGAAATCAGAAATGTACCTGGCAGATAATAGTGCTAATATACAGATATAGGGAAGATCTGCAAACATGAAATCAAAGCATGAGTATGATACTCCACTTACTATAAAGAATGAAGCATAAATTTTCCTATTTTTCTTTTCCAGTTTCTATATAATTCCAAAATTGAATTCCTCTTCTCTTGAATTCAATGCTTATCCTAGCCATAACATGCTAAAAGTGGTAAGTTTTTGCACAAACAACTGATATATATTTTTTCATAGTTTGAAGAAAAGTAAATATTTTGAATTCATTCAAATTCAGTTCACACAATGCTGCTAAAGCAATCCTAGGTTACTATACTTGTTACAGCCTAAAGTGAAAATGCAATGGATTGAAAAGTTAAAAATTAAACCTGCTAGAGTAATCTTTCACTGACAGAAGAAGGTCAAACATTACAATATCTCCCACCAAAACATAAATAACTCCAAACCTCACCAACCACCTAAATTGCCTAATATAAATCTTGGTTTCCAAGAGGATTAGAATTATCATTGAGAACCAAGTAACTGATTCAATGATCAGAGATAATATCTGCAAGAACACAGAAACAGAAAGGGGTTTAAATTTCACATTCCACCCAAATTCTACATGTTTCTCTCTTACAGCATGACATATAACTCTTAGGAATCACTAGATTCGGTGCTGTTAAAATCCGACTATAGCAACGTGGTTGCGTACTTGAATTCAAACAAATCACTATTGTTCTGCGATATGCTTTTTAGTGCATAATGTTTCAAATAGCGGCACTAAAAACACTTACGCAACGGATTTTGAACAAAACGTTATTTTCTGCGATTTCCAATTGACAACTCTGACTAGATGAACTATCTAGGTCATGTTTGGATTGGTTTATTAGAGCTTATGAAAACAACTTATGACATGTCCATAATATCTTTTCATCTTATTTTCATAAGCTCTCCTGATTAGCTATGGAAAACAACTTATACCTTATATGAAAACAGTTTGACTTTATTTTATCCTTTGTTATAGAAATAGTTTATACATAAGCACTTATACAATAAGTGTTTATGCTATAAGCACTAATTACGTTCTTTATCCAAAAAGAGCCTAACGCTAACAACATCAAATATCAAACTTCAGTGTGCATTCATGCAAAGTGATGTCATTGGAGTATGATATGCCAGACTCACCTCAAAAGGAGCAAAATCAGCTTCCTCATTCAGGCTAAAGACTGAATTTCCAGTCCATAATCTCAACAAAGGCTGAAAAGCACAATAACTAGCCAACATTGCAAGAATATAATTATAGTAATTTGATTTCAAACAAAACCTTTGAGCTTTAGCATTGAAAATAATAAGCCATATTCTATATAAACACAGCCCCATAAGAACCAAATTTGAGGTTGAGATAACAAGAGTGTTGATTGCACATGGTGTATATGACCCAAAAGCACTATCTACTATTTTTTCCCAAACACTGTCTGGTTCTGGCTTGCAGTACCAAATCAATGGTTCAAAACCCATCTTTGCTTCAATCAGTTCACACAATGATGCTGTTAACTTAAGAGCTTTTTTTCCAACACAAGAATGAAGAATAACTGCAATATGAAACCATAAACATCCTCATGTTAAAATATGGAGAGAAAGAAAAAAGGGATAAAATAAATGGGACACCGTCATCTATGAAGCACTGACACGGATACAGACACAAGGTTGACACTGATACGTCGACACTAGTAATAATTTGATAAAACTAAAGTAGTCGAATGAAATCAATGTGTAGGTGTCAGACACGGATACTTGTTAGTTGTCAGACATAACATAAGACACGTCTTCACTCTAAAATGTTAGTGTCAAACATTGATACTTGTCGGCTGTCAGACACAAGACACGCCTTCAATTTAAAGTGTTGGTGCTCGATAGAATATCATATAAGAAAAATGTCACAGTGGAGTATGTGAGAGTGATAAAAATGTCACATACCTTGGTGCTTCACACAAGAAAACCAATATGAACCAAGTTACAAGTAAACTATGTTGGCCTTGAACTTGCAGGAAAAGAATGAGTCTTAAATTTTTCCCATTCAAATTGAAAACAAGACTTGTTTACTTGTTTTTTTTCTACTTCCACTACTACTTTTTCTGTAGCAAATAAAGATAGTGAAAAGTACAAAGGCATAGTTTGCAGAGTGTTGCTAACTGACAGATATAAATAACCAATGATTTGGCCAAGGAAATATAGATATCCTGCGGTCACAATTTCCACATGGTCAACCCCAATTATTTAGCATGTGGTTCTCTATATTTTTTTTTTTCATTCGCAATTTTGATCCCCTTGTTTTTGAAGGCACAATTTCGGTCTTCCATTTTTTTCATAATACATTTTTTTCGCATTAAGAGATATTTAGAGATTGATGAGTTGGATATTGATATATGATAAAATATTTTGGCGTGGTTTAATTTATGTATATGACCTCACTTTGTAGAATAATGTCTGGCTATAGTACCTTCTTTTCAATAAGTATCCTAAGAGTACGTATTCTCTTCGTTTGTAAATACATGTCACAGTTTGGCAATATAAACTATTAACATAACTTTATGTACCAAGAGATTTATTAGTATTTTCCAAGGAAATAAATAGGGAAATACACGTGGGTTTCCTTAAAAAATTATGAATAATATGGGAAGAAGTGATAAGAGAAAATGATTTCCGAATAAGTGAATAATTGATGAGGTAGTAGTACAAGAGTAACAAGACAAAAAATATGATATCACACTTGACGCTATTACATGCTTGCTGCTAAATTGTGTGACTATTGTATGAAACAAAGACAGAAATTAACATTGGAAGTTTGGACCAAATATGAATAAGACAGACCCTTATCAATATGATAACTCCATTGCTAACGTCACGGCTGACGGATTGTAATATCATAAACATTCTATAAACCCCTCTAAGGAAGAATTTGGTATTTTCAAAGAATTTAATTAGTATAGAGTGTGTTAGTATACAATTATTTTACACATGTATCTAATGATATATTGTCATGTTAAGACGTTGATGAATGAGTATAAAAACACATGAGTTGCCTTTATTAGTTAGCATGACCGGTTGATCTGAGAGAATCATTTTGCTTGTTGTTGCAGAAAGTTGTTGGTTCTTAGACACGTTTTGTGTTGACGATCGACCAATTCACTGAAAAGACTTACGATTAATGTTTGGTAGGATTCACTAAAGATCGGGTCTATTTAAATTTAAATGTATGTATACATATTTAGGTTAACCTACACTTTACGTGAACTTACTAGATTAGAGATTTTATGTACTTCAAATTTTTTGGTTTTTTGTTTTTTTTTCTCTTTATTTTAATATGAGTATAGTGTCCACTGCATTTTATACTAAACTTACCAAAAAAACAAAACATTCCTCTAAAAAATAGCAAAAGAATTTATAATAAGGGATAAATGTCATAACAAACCTAATAAATTATTTTTTAAAAATAAAATGTATTACGTTTATGAAGTAAAAAATACTAAAAGAAACAAGTGTTCAATTTCTACCAAAACAAAAAAAAAGTGTTCAATAATGATTTTCAACATGGAAGTGAGACCACCCGTGAGCTTTGTAAAAGTCAATGCCTAGTATTGCCCCTAAACATTTTTTTTTATCAAAAGAATAAATATAAAAAACCTTTTGATTTTTTTTGTTTTTTCTGAAGGAAATTTATACTTATTATAATATATTTTATGCACCCCCGATAATGATAATAATGCATGTGATTCCGTCTGATTTGTCCATGTATAAATAAATATCATGATTGTTGGTAACTTTTACCTCTCAACCGATAATAAATGTCAAAATTGTTAGTTTCGACACTGTGATCGAGGTGCGAACTACGACTCATCTACTTAAATGTATGATTTTTTAATGGTTATTGTCATTTGTTCTATCTATCAAAAAAACGGATAAGAAAATACTATAGTTTTCTTAACAAAAAATAAAATTAACTTGAATTAAAAAAAATATTAATTTGTCCCCGTGAACATAGCTCAATTGGCAGAGACATGTAATATTATATGTAAGGGTTGAGGTTAGGACCCGGACACCACACTTATTTACCTTAAAAAAACAATGAATTCTAGCCCATACACTACTTTGACAAAAAAAAATGTTAATTTTTCAACAATATACATGTAAATTCTATCAAATATTTTGTCTGAAAATACACTACTGGAAATACGATTCTAGTAAACCCCCACAATTTAGGGGGACGGTTTGAGAAACTGTCGTAGGTAAAAAAAAACTCACAATTTAGTCCAAATATCGTTACAAGATTGCACCTTATTGGAAAAACCTTTCATAAACTTGTCTCAAGAGCTTCTGGCAAAACAATCATAAGGTGGGTACCATATTTAAGCAGTTTTTTTATCATTTGTTGTGTAATCTTGAAAAGAGAACTTCTAAAGGGTTAAAAGTTAAGTGTTTTTGGATGAGATTCTAGGGTTTAAAAACACATTGTAAACACCTTGGTAGCGATTATCATTGAGTGAGTTAATAGAAGAAAAGAGAGAAATTGGGGGATTGCTTTTGGGGAGCAAATTGTGAACAATTTATTGGTCATTTTGTCGCTCTCTTGTTAACTTTTGTAATATATTTGATAATGTCAATTTTGTCCTTTTTCTAATATGGAAATATTAACAAGTTATGTTTTAGGGAATGAATGAGTGATGCTAGTTTCTAAAGTTTCAATTAAGGTTATTCAAATCCAAATTGATCCAAAATAAAACCGCAAATTGATCCCAAAAAAATTAAAACCACAAAAAAAACATATTTTTGAATGTGTTTGGATGTTGTTTTGTAAAAACTGCTAGGATCGGATTTCGGATCACTTTTTCAAAACCGAACCGCAGAAGTAAATATTAATACTTATTTATTCTTTAACTAGTATTATATATTACATTATTATGTTGCTAGTTTGTTTATAATCTTATATATTGCACTAATTTAATCTATATTATTTTTACTTCATATATTTAAAAAATAATCTATATTGTTTAACTTAAAGAAAAGTAACTATACATTCACAATATAAACTTTTTACACGGACCTTTAATCTCATTCTTATATAATCATTATGTTACATTGTAATATTACTTCCTAAATATAGAGATATGATTATACATGAGTGTAAACAAAAAAGTTACACTATCAGTGTATAATTAAGTTCAACTTCTAATATGAATGAAGGCACTTTTTTTTATGGTTACATCAACTGCTTCAATATTGTTTTGGTTTGACTTTGAACAATAAACTGTTAGGGGCCAACACTCGGTGGGATTTAGTCCCACATCGGATAGAGATAGATAGGATTCTTGAGAAGAGTTTATAAAGAGGAGGCACTCCTCACCGTAAACATATGAGGACTTAGGAAAACTCAGTAAACTTAAATTCCCTGAACCATAAAGGAAACATTAGGACAAAATAACTCGAAAGTATTAATTATTCTGTTACTTTCTACGATAATTATTAGGTTTACCTTCAATGAGTTTATAGAGAGTAGACCACCATCTATCTATAGGAACAAGAAATTATGTCAATGCCTATTCTGTAGTTTCTTCATGCTTTCCTGCGGTGTAACTACTGCATCCTTTGTTCTATTAAGGACGTCTTTATCATCTTTAGTATTTGGACTTTGAAGGTGTTGATGTAATGAAGAAAGTGTAGAAGCTAATGCAAACTGAGTAGCAGCAGTCCAATCTGTAGATGCTAACTCTCTCATACGGTTTTCCGACTCCTTGTTATATTCATTTGAATTGTTCTCTTTCCTTCCAAATACTAAGCTACATAAATACTCAGCATTTGCAGGACCGGTACTTTGAACCATTTTGTAGAATGCAGTTTCTTCATTTTGTAAGAGTTCCTTAGGTGAATTGTATTCAAGAACCTGTAAAGTATACAAGAAGATGAATCTCAATATTTAAAACAAAAGTTAGTATAGTATTTAGGGATCAAATTGAATATTTGTAGTTCATGCTACATGGATGTACCTTTCCAGCATCGAGCAACAGAATCCGGTTGCAGTCGACAACAGTATTCAATCTATGCGCAATAATGAGCATTGTGCAGGAATTGAATTCTTGTCTGATAGTTTTCTGTATAAGTGCATCAGTTCTAACATCTACCGAAGCAGTAGCTTCATCAAGGACAAGAACCTTTGATCTTCTTAGCAATGCTCTAGCTAAACTTAATAGCTGCCTTTGTCCAACACTGAAATTGTCTCCTCCTTCAGAAACCTTCATTCATTTCAAAAGATTACCTTGTCATATTTCTACTTCTCATTTCAAAAACACAGAGAAAAAACAGTTATACACTTTACCTAACTCTAACAATCTTCATAGACAAAACTATCATATGTTTCCATCTAAGGTTCAATTGGACTTGTTAGAATAAAATTTACTTCCCAAAGTTTTGATGACTGTTATCAAATATATGAACAAATGTTCCAATATCATATGTCAACTCATTTTTCATTTCCAAAAAATTAGTGAAGTATGAATTACAACATTATCTGAATATATATCTAAAAAGCGTATGGTCACAGTTCAAAAAATAATGAATAAAGTCATTTTAGTATTTCCATGTATCAGACTTACATTAATGTATTTAAATGCAAAATAGATTAAATAATGGATACTCCCAATCAATATGCAGAAATCTTTTTTGAAGATTAGTTTGCAACAACAAAATTAGACAACTTTTTAAATGATTAACGCAGTTCACACATGTGGCTAATTCCGTTTAATGAATGGTTAATGAGTATATCAATATTGGATAACTCGTTAACCATCAACTGAAATTAACCAAAATTTGAACATTATTAACCACGATTTCAGGTGTTCCAACTATATGTAGATTTGGACACAAGAAAATCAAGGTTAATTACATTTAAATTTGTATTTAATATAGTTCAGTAGATGTTTAAAAAGTTGTGGCGCCGCATATATCTATTAATCAATTGTAATAAATCATTAATCAAGTGTCTGAACTACATTAACCATTTAAAACGTTTTCGAATTTTGTTATCTTAAATTGATCAAGTGCCATGAAATAAATTGATTTGAGAAACCTCATCGACTAAATTTAACCATAACCTATGTACCTGAGCATCTAGACCAAATTGATTTCTTCTTATTACATCCTTCATGTGTGCCCTTTCCAAAGCTTCCCATATGTCAGCGTCATTGTATTCATTAAATGGATCAAGATTGAAACGAACAGTTCCTAAAAGATAGATAGGCAATTTTCAGAACAAAAACATTATATTGAAATTAATAGATAATGTATTTTCGTACCTAATGAAAGCTTAAAATACAAGAAAAGTCGTATGTTTTATAGCATCTTGGTACGACGAAGTAATATGCTGATATTACATTTCAGTACAGAAAAGTAATATTCAGATTAGTAGACAAATGTTTATTCACAATTAAATGAAAACTTAAAATACAAGAACAGTCGTGTATTTTATAGTAATGTGCTAATAGATGATTGGACGGAAGTGTAAAACTTTGTCACTTTTGATGTATTTGTGGCATCTTGGTACTGCAAACACCTGCAATTGTGGGCCGGGTTGGCCCACAATGCAACTTAATCACAATTTCAAATTTTGCATATCAAAATTCAAAACTAAACTCATGCTTGATTAACTAAATAAAGAACGAGATTTATGGTCATAGTTCATACCTGAGAAAAGAACGGGCGACTGTGGTATGATAGTAAGAACTCTTCTCAAGTCTGCTAATCCGAACGTAGAAATATCACATCCATCAATAATGATTCTTCCACTTTGTAGCTCCACAATCCGAAATAACGCATTAAGCATGCTAGACTTTCCTGCACCAGTTCTTCCAACTACACCTATCTTCTCCATGGAAGACACTACAAAGGACAATCCATGCAAGACCGGAGGAAGTTCCGGCCTATATCTCAAAACAACATTCTCAAACTCAATTGATCCTTTTGTTGGCCATCCTGGTGGTGGACGGTTCGTCTCAATTATATTTTGACCCTCAGCTTCTAAATCTATATATGTTCCAACGCGCTCGACCGAATTTAAACTGTTTTCAGCTCGACTTGCTTGTCTAAGTGTGCTGCTCAAAATACTTGTTATGTTCAATGTGTAACTGAGAAGTAGACCCATTGTAGATGCAACCATTGTAGGGTTTTCAGATCCTGCATTTTGTAACACAGCAAATGTTGCTATCAACCAAATCATGAGGCCTCCTAAACTTTCTAACCGTATGGTTAACCAACGGTTGGTACTAATGTTCGCAAGAGTAAATCTGATATTGTTATCCATGAATTTTCCGTTGTTGTGTGACATCTTGTCATACGCCTTGTAAGCACGAATGCTTGACAAACCGTTCAATGATTCTCCAAAATGTGCATAAACTGGCGATCTTGTAATGGAATCCATGCGCTTCACTTCTCGAGATGTGCTCTATTCGGCATGACGTTAATAGGAAAGATTAGTTAATTCCTTCAACCATGATTACATAGAGTCCTTTTGGCTTGACTTATTTTCTTCTTAAAAGAAGAAGTTAGGCTTTTTACAAAAGATCTTAATTAAAGAAGGAATTTATCTTTTACTAATAAAATCTACATGTAA